>Ga0210057_1000845_pt1 | contig 48964 bp, 53 predicted proteins | sample CryGeyCG2114_010_2_FD_183968 | JGI IMG/M metagenome (GOLD analysis project Ga0210057, IMG submission 183968) | Groundwater microbial communities from aquifer - Crystal Geyser CG10_big_fil_rev_8/21/14_0.10 (SPAdes) (version 2) | ecosystem: Environmental > Aquatic > Deep subsurface > Groundwater ...
AGAGAATAGCAGTTGAAGAAGTAGTCAACAAGGACTTGATAAAAAAGGTAAATAATTTTAATGTTTATGGGGGTGAAGCAGAAGCTGTGGCATTATATTGGGAGAAAGATGCAGAATATTTGGCGAGTGACGATAATAACATTAGGAAAAAGAAAGAATTGTTCGAGTTAAATATAATCGGAACACCTGCAATAGTGGTAGCCCTGTATAGAAAAGGGAGCATAGGGGAAGAGAAATATCTGAAAAGTATAGATTTATTGAAAAAAATTGGATGGTTTAGTAGCTCTGTTATTGACATGATGAAGATGGAGGTTAAAAATGGATAAACCAATAGGGATAAGATTGCCTAAAGGCATTTTAAAAAAAATACAATCACTTAGCAATCAGGAAATGGAAGATAGGAGCAGTATTATAAGAAAATTGATAATTAAAGGATATGCAGAAAAAGTTAAGGAAATGGCTGTGGAAGATTATAAGAAAGGAAAAATTACTTTGTCGAAGGCGGCGGAGAAGGCTGATTTGACGATATGGGAAATGGAGAGATATTTAGTAGAAAAAGGAGTTAGGTCTGAATATTCTATTGATGATTTGAGGGAAGAGGTTGGTTTGTTGGAGTGATAGAAAGAGAGAAGATAAAGAACCAAGATGATAGAAAGAAGATGGGCGTTTGTTTTGACAATAGTTGGGATATTTGTTTTGTTATTAATAATGGTTTATTCTGGAGAGGACAGAGTTTCGAGTCAGGAAGAAATTGATAAGTTGGAGGTTAATAGTAAGGTCATTTTAAAAGGGCTTGTGGAAGGTGAAAGGAAATTTGGAGAAGGAGTAATGTTGAGTTTGAGTGTTCAAGATAATGGGGAGTTAATTGAAGTTTTATGTGAGAATTGTGGATATGGGAATGTTGGGAAAAGGGTGGAGATTTTGGGAGTCGTGAAGGAGATTTATGGAGAGAAGAAGGTTGAAGCATTAAGAGTTATGATTGGGTAGCTAAATGTTTAAGTAGGTTCTTTGGGTTTATTGATTTTGATGGGTGTTGGAATAGGATCAGGAGATGGAAGAAAATTTGGAAAGACAAAGATTACAGTTTCTGATTTAATAAATACAATTGCCAAAGATGCTGAAGATGCTATTCTTGGAAAGATTGAAGGGGAACCAAGTTATGATGGAGTTGTTGTTTTTTGGGATAGTAATTATGTTGAGAGAGTTTGTCAGGCTTTGGAGGATGATGGATTTAGGGCTGTATTTAGGAAAGGAGATTTAACTTTACCAGAGGTTAGACTTTATTCTGTTCATGTTGATGAGTTGTTTGATAGTTATAGGAATTCAGGGTGTTTAGTTGAAGATGCTAATTAATCTAGAAGGGATTTGAATTGGGAAGCACGAGAGCCGAGTATTGAGGAAAGGTCTTCTAATGGGGCTGAGAAAATTTTTTCAAGGGATTTGAATTGTTTTAGTAATGATTGAGCTGTTTTTGGTCCAATGTTTGGAAATCCTTCCAAGATAAATTGTTGTTGTTCTTTTTTTGATTTAAATAGTTTGCTAGATCTTAGAGAGATTTCTTTTTTTGTTCTTTTAGCTAGGACCGAAATCAAAAGAGCTGTTTCTTTTTCGTTTTTTGAGAAGACAATTGGAACTTTGTAATCTAGGGAGATTGAGAGAAGCAGACCCCGGACCGCGTTTTCGTGGAGAGTGATAGAGTTGTATAATTCTGATTGAGATCCTTCAATTATTAGGAGATTTTGAGGATACTGTTTTAGCTCTATTAATTGAGAGATAAGACGTTTGCTGATAATTGATGATTTTAGGTCTGAAATCGTTTTCCTTTCAATTGCTGTGTTTCCTATTAAGTAGTCGGCTACAGGGAGTTGTTTGTATTCTGTTTGAAATCCCAAGGAGATGAGTTCAGATGGGACGAGGGAGTTTCTTTCGCGGTTATCTATTATAATTTTTGGGAGGGGAGTTTCGGGTTTGGTTTTCTTTGATTTGGAGAAAATGTTTAAGAGAGGTTTCATGGTTTTTAAAGGAAAGAAGATTTTATATATTAATCTTGTTAATTTTGAAGAGAGTCCATTCTGGATAAAGAAAAATGAAAAAATATAAGCTTGTTATGTTGGGGATGTTAATTCTTTTTTTTAATTTGATTTGGGAATTTTCTCATTATAGATTGTATATCGACCTGACCGGAATTCCTTCTACAATTCATTTAGTAATCGCAAGTTTTACAGATTTACTATTGATATCGTTTATATTTCTGATTATCTCTCTTTTTAGAAGAAATATGAAATGGATTGTGAATCCTAAGAAATTGGATTATTTAGTAATAATCATTTTAGGAGTTTTAATCGCTTCAGCAATAGAAGTTTATTTTGTGTCAAATGGAAGGTGGGCTTATACAGAGTTAATGCCAACAGTATTTGGAATCGGGCTAAGTCCGTTAATTCAATTATTTACTACTTCAATAATTAGTTTAGTATTCTTCAACTTTTTTAAAAAGAAGCAAATTTCGTAAACTTTATATATTAGAATATTCTAATATGCTAATGAAAGAATTATACAAATTGCATGCTGAAATGTGTAAGGTATTTTCTAATCCAACTAGGATAGAGATTCTTAATTTACTTGGAAATAAAAAGATGTCTGTTACAGAACTTATAAACAAATCAAAATTAAGTCAAGCAAACATATCCCAACATTTATCGATAATGAAATCTAAAGGGATAGTTACATCCGAGAGGCACGGTAAAAATATCTTTTACAAATTAACTAATGTAAGAATCACAAAGGCGTTCGATATAATTCGTGAAGTTCTAAGCGAGAGACTAGAGAAAAATAGAAGTATTCTTGCAGAGGTAAAAACATGAAAGTCTATTTAGATAATAATGCAAGTACGCCTATTGATTCTAATGTAATTAAAGAGATGAAACCATATATCGAGGAATATTATGGTAATCCTTCAAGCGGGCACTGGCTTGGCAAAAAAGGAAAAAGTGCTATTGAAAATGCAAGAAAACAAGTTGCTGACTTAATTGGAGCCAAGTTCTCAGAAGTTATTTTTACTAGCGGAGGAAGTGAGTCAAATAATCATGCATTAAAAGGCATTGCCTCTGCATATGGGGGAAAAGGGAATCATATTATAACTTCAGTTATAGAACATCCCGCAATAACAAATCCCTGCAAATATCTAGAAGGAGAGGGGTTTAATGTGACATATGTTGGTGTGGATGAATCTGGGAAAGTTAATTTAGATGAGATTAAAAATGCAATAACTGACAAGACAATCTTGATTTCAATTATGCATGCTAATAATGAAACCGGAACAATCCAGCCAATCTCAGAAATTGGGAAAATTGCAAGAGAAAGAAATATTTATTTTCATACAGATGCAGCACAATCTGTTGGGAAAATACCTATTGATGTAAATGAATTAAACGTTGATTTATTATCTATTGCAGGTCATAAATTTTATGCACCTAAGGGAGTTGGAGCGTTATATATAAGAGACGGGGTTGAATTAGAACATTTAATTCATGGAGCGAATCACGAATTTGGACGAAGGGCTGGGACTGAAAATGTTGCAGGAATTGTCGCTTTGGGGAAAGCAAGCCAGATAGCCCTGGAAAATATGGATAAATACAATAAAGAAATTCAGAGGTTGAGAGATTTATTGTATGAAAAATTAAAATCCGTAGTAGATGTGAAATTAAATGGACATCTTACAGAGAGACTACCGAATACGTTAAATCTTAGTTTTAAAGGGGTTGACAGCACGGAATTGTTATCCAGATTAGACGATATTGCTTTATCTACTGGCTCGGCATGCCATGATAATGTAAAGGAGCCGTCTAAAGTTTTAATAGAAATGAATGTTCCTAAGGATTTAGCCTTGGGAGCAGTTAGATTTAGTCTTGGAAAATTTAACACAGAAGATGAGATAAATTACGTAGTTGATAAAATCAGAAAAACAATGTGCCACCACACCTTGAAACCTCAAGATTTTTCAAATCTTGATGGTCGTCAAAGATTTGCATCTTTGAGAGGTGTGGTTTGATTGGCACTTGTTTTTTGGATGCAAGTGAAATCCATAAAAGATTTCACTGCACAGAGATTTTCAAAAAAATAAAAAAAATCTCTTGTGTTCAAGATACAACTCCTCACTTAAGTGTGGAGTTTTCTGTCAAGTATCTTGACATAAAAAGGTTGTTGGAGAAAACAAGATGAAAAAAATAATATTGATGGTAAGCTTGTTTGTAATATTATTTAGTTTTGTAGTTATGGCTCAAGAAGAACACGATTTTACTGAAGCTGAACAATTAGTAGATTCTGGAATAAGTTGTAGTAATCTTGCTAATGAACAACTTGAATCAATTGGTGACTACTTTATGGAACAAATGCATCCAGGCGAAGCACATGAATATATGGATAGAATGATGGGGGGCGAAGGTTCTGAATCTTTAAAAGAAGTCCACATTAATATTGCCAAAAGAATTTATTGTAATGAGGATGTTGGCGGAATGATGGGCATGATGGGGGGAATGATGGGAAATTACTATTATCCAGCTCAACAAAATAATTCTTTTGGATTTCAATTGTTCTTTTATATTTTATCAGTTTTAATTATGGTTATATTAGTTTTAATCATAATTTTGTTAATAACTAAATTGAAAAGAGGAGGAAAAAATAAACATGGAAAATAATAACTTGATAATTGCAATAGTAATTGCTGTGGTCGTATTCTTATTCTTGGGAATGTTTGGTTTTGGCGGAATGGGAGGAGGATATGGTATGATGGGAAACTGGAGCTATGGTTTTGGTGGAATGTGGATTTTTGGATTTTTATTTATGACCTTAATTTTAGTCGCATTAGTTCTATTTATTTTGTGGTTAGTTAAACAATTGCAAAATGATAATAGAAAAAGATGAAACAAATATTAATCTTGGGCGGAGGAATAGGGGGTTTAGTGGCTGCTAATAAGCTCCGCAAAAAATTAGGTAATGAACATAAGATTACGTTAATTGATAAAAATGACAAGCATATTTATGCCCCTTCTTTTTTATGGGTAATGCAAGGAAAAAGAAATGCTGAGAAGATACAAAAACCGCTTGAGCATCTTAAAATAAATGGGATTGATTTTGTTAATGAAAAAGTTGTAAAAATAGAACCTGAAAAAAAGATTGTCAGGACAAATAAAAATAACTTTAATTACGACTATTTGATTATCTCTCTTGGAACAGAACTTGTTCCTGAAAATATTAAGGGTCTTTCTCAAGCAGGATATAATCTTTACCAAATTGAAGAAGTAGAAAGATTAAGAGAGGATTTAAAGGAATTTAAAGGCGGAAAAGTTATTATTGTTATCTCTTCTCTTCCTTTCAAATGCCCTGCTGCTCCTTATGAAGCTGCTTTTCTTCTTGATGAATATTTCTCCAAGAAAAGAATAAGAGGAAAGACAGAAATTAATATTTTTACTCCGGAGACATTACCAATGCCCTCGGCTGGCTTGGAAAACGGTAAGATAATTGCTTCGATGCTTGAAAAAAGAAATATAGAATTTAATCCAGAGCTCCAATTGGTTTCTGTTTATTCAGATAAAAAAGAACTAAAATTTAAAGAAGGGAAAATAGTTAATTATGATATGCTAATTTTTGTTCCTCCTCATCGAGGTCCGAGGGTTATAAAAGATTCTAAATTAGGGAATGAAGCCGGTTGGATACCTGTTGATAAAAATACACTTAAAACAAAATATGATAATGTTTTTGCAATTGGCGATGTTGCATCTATAACATTGGATTCAGGAAAGCCCTTGTCTAAAGCAGGGGTTTTTGCTCATCTTGAAGCAGAAGTTGTAGCAGAGAATATTGCTGCAGAGATTAATGGTTTAGCTCCTAATAAAAAATATGACGGACAGGCTTATTGTTTTTTAGAGTTAGGTTATGGCAAATCTGGTTTTGCCGGAGGCAATTTTTATTCAAAACCATCCCCCATGATAAAAATGAGAAGACCTGGAAGATTATGGCACTGGGGAAAAATTTTACTTGAAAAATATTGGTTTTGGAGGTATTTTTAAGGAAAAATGATATCTGAAGAAAAACCAAAGTATATTTTGGGACTGTTGAGAATTAGCATGGGCTTGATACTTCTATGGGCTTTTTTTGATAAATTATTTGGATTCGGATTTACTACATTGCCTAATAAATCATGGTTAGCAGGAAACTCTCCGACATCAGGATTTTTATTAAATGCAGTTCACGGTCCATTTGCTGAATTTTTTAAAAGTCTAGCGGGGAATGGGTGGGTAGATTGGATATTCATGTTGGGATTACTTTTAATTGGATTGTCATTAGTCTTTGGAATTTTTATGAAATTAGCTAGCTATTTTGGAATAGTAATGTTCTTGCTGATGTGGTTGGCTCTTTTGCCTCCTGAAAATAATCCTATTTTTGATGAACATATTATTTACTCTCTTGTTTTAATTTTGCTGTCTTCTTTTAAAGCAGGAAAATATCTCGGTTGGGGTAATGTATGGGTTAAAACTAAATTAGTAAGAAGATATCCTTTTTTAGAATGAAAATCGGAATAATAATTAGCACAGATGAACCCGAAACAGTTTGGAATGCATATAGACTTGCAAATTTCTCATTAAAAGAAGGGGATGGGGTGAAGGTTTTTTTATTAGCAAGAGGTGTTGAATCAGAAATAGGAAGCGAAAGATACAATGTTAAAGAACAAATTGACCAATTTGTTTCTAGTGGTGGAGAAATATACGCTTGCGGAACGTGTATGAAATCAAGACAGATGGATAGTAAAGATACTTGCCCTCTTTCATCGATGAAAGATTTGTATCAAATAGTTAAAGAATCGGATAAATTGTTAACATTTGGTTAATACATCAAGATTTGTTGCTTGCGTAACACAAAGCAACCTTTGGTTCTTTGTGCCAAAAAATCCATCGGATTTTTAGGACTCCCTGCTTTAGTTCGCGAGACACCAAGAATTCCTTAAAATAGAATCCTCAAGAACGAAGTTCTTGACAACATGAAGCCAGGTCTTGCCCTCATTTTTTGTTAAACCAACAAAATTTTCCCTATTACTATTATCATCGCGATTAAGAGAAGTTCGGTTTTGAGGCAACCCACAAAACCGAATTTGGATGGAGAAGTCTGCAAGACTTCGTAATTTCTTAATCGCTGTTATATTCGTCTGACCAACGGGAAGACCTAAAATTTAGTGCAACGATGCCGAAGGCAAAAATTTAGAGTTTTTGGATTACTGATAAATTCGACCGTGGGGAGTGAATATGTCCGAAAGACGAGGGGGGGCGTCAGATTTTTCGCTTCTTTTTTCTAAAAAAAGAAAATGGGAGGGGCGTCTTGTTTTGGTTCTTTTCTGAAAAGAACATTTTTGGGCGTCCGATTAGAAATATTTATAAAGCTGTGCAAACATTTATGTTATTATGGGGAGTAAAAACATAACTTTGAAAGTTGATGAAGATTTATACAATACCTATAAAGAATATTGCAAAAAGAAAGGTTTAGTAATCTCTCGCCAATTTGAGATTTTTGCAGAAGAACAATTAAAAAAGGATAAGGTTAAGGTTTAGAATATGGCTAAAAAAGATTATGATAACTGGTCTAAAACTGAATTAGTGAAAGAGATTAAGAAGTTAGAAAAAAGAAAAAAATACGGTATAGTTTGGGAAGACAAACCTGAAAAAGTCGCTGCACTTTGCAAAGAGAAACTTCCAATTTTGGAAGAAAACACAAAAAAAGAAATTAAGACAGATGATAAAAAACCAGTTAATATTTTGATAGAGGGCGACAATTATCATGCTCTTTCTGTTTTGAATTATACTCATAAGGGTAAGGTTGATGTAATCTACATAGATCCACCATATAATAGGGGTTCTGGAGATCATTTTGTTTATAATGACTACATTATAGATAGAGAAGATGCATACAGACATAGTAAATGGTTATCTTTTATGAATAAAAGATTGAAATTAGTAAAAAATTTATTATCGATTAGAGGGATGATTTTTATTTCAATAGATGATACTGAGGTTTCGCAATTAAAACTTCTTTGTGATGAAATTTTCGGAGAAGAAAATTTTGTAATTGATATTATTTGGAATTCAAGAAAATCTGTTTCTAGCGATACTATTGTTTCTATGAATCATAATCACACTTTATTTTATGCAAAAAGTATGAAATGGTTACAAAAACATAAGCAAGAATTTAGATTAAAAGCAGTAAATAATGGCAAATTTTCAAATCCTGATAATGATCCAAGAGGATTATGGACTGCTGATCCATTTGATGCTCCAGAAATAAGAGCAAATTTGGAATATCCTATAAAAAACCCTAAGACTGGTAAAATATTTTTACCTCCTAAAGGAAGACACTGGAGAACAAAAGAAGAAGAATATAAAAAATATTTTTCAGAAGGGAGAATAATATTTGGAAAATCAGGAAATTCAAAACCACAACTAAAAAGATATTTAACTGATGCTGAAGGAAAGGGTTTAGCTCCAAAATCTATATGGGATGATGTTGGAACAACCACTAATGGAACACAAGAACTAGAAAAACTATTGGGTGCAAAAAAGTTTAATAATCCTAAACCAGTTTCTTTGATAAAAAAGATTATTGAATTAGCTTCGACAAAGAAAAGCACAATATTAGACTTCTTTGCAGGTTCGGGAACAACAGGACAGGCAGTTATAGAGTTTAACTTAGAAGATAAAGGATTTAGAAGATTTATTTTATGCACAAATAATGAAAATAATAATGGCTCTGGAGATAAAATTGCAGAAGATATATGTTATCCGAGAATCAAAAAAGTTATTCAAAATTTAGAAAACGAATCAAAGGGAAAATTAATCGAAAACAGACCAGAGGGATTAAAATACTTCAAAACCGACTTTGTAGATGCAGAGCCAACAGATAAGAATAAGCGAAAGATGGTTGCGAAATCTACTGAAATGCTTTGCCTAAAAGAAGATTGTTTTGAGGAAGTAAAAAAAGGCACAGATTTTAAAATCTTCAAGAATTCACAAGATAAACATTTAGGTATAATTTACGATGATGATGGAATTGAGCCATTTAAGAAAGAAGCTAAAAAGTTAAATAAACAATTTGTCGTTTATGTTTTCTCTCTTGATGAAAGTGCAAGAGAAGAAGAATTTGAAGACATGAACGGAAATATAGAATTAAAACCAATTCCAGCAGTAATATTAAATGTTTACAAGAGGATATTCAAATGATAGAATTAAGAGATTATCAAAAAAAGGCAGTAGAAAACCTAAAACAAAAAGTTCAAAAAGTTTTAGATATGCCTGATAACGAAGTCGTAATATTTCAAGCTCCAACAGGAAGCGGTAAAACTGTTATGGTTTCTGAAATGTTAAAACAGTTAGTCAAAGAGAATGGAAAAAAATATTCTTTTGTTTGGGTTACTGTCCGAATGTTGCACGAGCAAAGCAAGGAAAAATTAGAGAAATATTATGAAGATGATAGATTAATCCAATGCTCTTATTTTGAAGATTTGGAAGATAAGCAAATCGGAGAAAACGAGATTTTATTCATAAATTGGTCAAGCATAAACAAGAAAGACATTAACATTTATGTTAGAGAAAATGAACAAGACAACAACTTAAACGCTATAATTCAAAACACAAAAGAAGAAGGCAGAGAAACAATCTTAATTATAGATGAAAGCCATCATACAGCGAGTTCAGACAAATCAAAAGAATTAATTGAAACAATTGGACCAAGTGTAACAATTGAAGTTTCAGCAACTCCACACTTAAAAGAAAATGTTTCTGAAATTGAAAAAATAAATATTGCCCAAGTAAAAGCAGAAGAAATGATTAAGTCTGAAATTTCAATTAATCCTGAATTTTTAGGCAAAAAAGTAGACACAAAAGATTCTGACACTCTAATTATTGAAGAAGCACTAAAGAAAAGAGAAGAATTAAAGAAACTCTACAAAAGAGAAGGTTCAAACATTAATCCTCTTGTTCTTGTTCAGTTGCCGGATAGTAAGGCAAATCTCATAAGTAAAAAAGATAAAGTTATTGAAATTTTAAGAAAACAAGGAATTACAGAACAAAATGGAAAACTTGCAGTATGGCTTTCAGAAGAAAAAACGGAAAATCTTGAAAATATTGAAAAGAACGATGATGATGCAGAAGTTTTAGTTTTCAAACAAGCAATAGCTTTAGGTTGGGATTGTCCAAGAGCACAAATCTTAGTAATATTCAGAGAAACAAAAAGTTTCACTTTTACAATTCAGACAATAGGCAGAATCATGAGGATGCCCGAATTATCTTATTATAACGAAGAAGAATTAAACAAAGGGTTTATTTTTACAAATCTTCCGAATATAGAGGTTACTGAAGATTACGCAAAAGATTATGTTACGATTTATGAAGCAAAAAGAGATAACGAGAAATACAAAAATATTGAGTTATCCTCTATTTTCTTAAAAAGGTCAAGAGAAAGAACAAGATTAAGCGGAGAATTTGGAAAGATATTCTTAGAGATTGCAGAAAAGAACAATCTCAAGAAAAAAATAACTCTTGAGCCATCAAAAATAGTAAGTCCAATTATTGCAGATGGTAAAATTATAGATATTGACGAAGCGGGAAAAGTAGAACATAAAGGACAAATTGAAGTTAAATTAAACGAGTTAGAATTACAAAACAGATTTGATAAATTCATTTATAGTAATTGTTCTCAGTATGCTCCAGCAGATTCAAGCGATAGAATGAAAACTGCAATATACAATTTTTTTAAGCAAAAATACAAACTTGAAAAGTATGATCCGAGAGTTCAAGGGATTGTTTTGGGCAAAGAGAATGTTCAAGCATTTGTAGATTTTATCAATCTTTCAAAAGATGAATATAAAAATAGAGTTGTTGAGAAAATTAACGAGAAACGAGAGAAAAAAGAAGTTCCAAAATGGGAAGTTCCTGTTATTGTGAGTTATAACAGCAGATACAAAAGAGAATCACATCCAAGCTCAATAATGAAGCCATTTTATACTAAAAAACCAAGTCAGCCAGAACAATTATTTATGGAATTGTTAGACAATTCAAAAAGGGTTGATTGGTGGTTCAAAAATGGCGAGAGCGAAATAAAATATTTTGCAGTTCCATACACGGATGAGAACGGAATTGAAAGAGCATTTTATGTTGATTTTATTGTTAAATTCAAAGATGGAACAATTGGCCTATTTGATACAAAAGGTGGGATGACAGCAAAAGAAGCAGGAGCAAGAGCCGAAGGATTATATAAATATCTCAAAGTAAACAAGAGTAAAAAAGTTTGGGGTGGGATTGTCATAGAATCTCATGGAAGTTGGAGATATAACGATAAAGAAAAATATGAATACAATCCAAACAATCTTTCAGATTGGAAAGTTTTGGAGATTTAGATAATGGTCAAAAAATTTATTACAATTGGCTCAATTTTAAGTTTAATTGGAGCATTGGCTTTATTATTTTGGGTTATGGATTTTTCAAGTGATTTAATCAATAATCCAACAGATGAAGCGAATGTTGAAAAAGCTGTTAATAAAACAATAGACGAAGCAACACCGCCACAAGCAAGTTTAATCATGAAATTAGCTCCGTATGGAACAGCAGGAGCAATTTTAATAATAATTCTTTTAATCTTTTGGGGAAGGATTATGAATTTCAGAATTCCGTTGAGATAAGACGCCCCCTCTAATAAATATCGAACGAAGTGAGTGAAAATGTCCGTAGGACTACGCCCCTCTCTTTCTAAAAATAAGTAATCCAAAAATTGAATATAGAGAGTTTTGAAAAACCCCTAAATCTTCAAAACTCTCTAAGAAGGACTTTGAAAAAGAAGGGGTTATTCAAAGTCCTCTATACTACATCATACCAAGCATCACTTGCTTCAAACAAACCTTTATCATCAGTAATATCGGCAGTTTTATATATAAAAGGAAATTAGTAAATTTATGCAAAAGAGGGGTATCTTATTTTTATTAATTTTTATAGTTTTAATATTTGGGATTTTTTCAGTTAGTGTTATTGCAGAGCACGAAGAAGGCCATGTTGATTCTGTTGATGTTAATGCTGAGAGTGTAAATAATGCTGGTGAGGAAGAAGTAGTTGATTCAGAGAATGTAAATAATATTGGTGGGGATGAAGATTTAACAGATGAAGATGAGATTACTGAGACTGAGGTAGTTGATTTTGAAGTTGAAGAATTTGAAGATGCGGAATTAGAAGTGGGTGCGGGAATAACTCCAGACAGTGCGTTTTATTTTGTTGAGGATTCGATATTAAGCAGGTTTAGGAGTGAATTGGAGAATAGAGAGAAGAAAATTGCAGAGATTGGGGAGATGGTTAAGGCAGGAGACATAGATTCAGCAAGAAAATCTCTTGAGAGATACAAGGTTTATGCAGATGAATTGGAAAGAGAAATTGATCCTGAAAAAAGAGATGAGGCAAGAAGAAGTGCTGCTGCAATCAGGAATGCGATAAGAGAATTGGTCAGTGAGATTCCTGAGGATGACAGACAGGAGTTTGTAGGGGATGTTATTGATAGGGAGGGGAGGATTGTTACTGCTGTTGAGATTGCTGGCAAGATAAAAGAGCTTTGTATTGCTTTGTCTGATATAGATCCCTTGGAATATTCAAGAGTGTGCAAGACAGGAGAAGATGCCCCGCAATGGCAAAGAGATTTGAATAAAGATTTAACAAAAGAGCAGAGAGAAGAAGCTGAGAAGTTTGGGAAAATAATGTCTCAGTGCTTTAAAACAGCTGGACAGGATTGTAAGTGTCAAGAAATTCCATTTAAGGATTTTGCAGATATGTGTGCTATTGCAGCTCCGTTGGCAACTGCCTGTAATATAGATGGAGATGAAAATTCTTGTGAGAAGTTAGATAGTTTAGAGATGCCGGAACTGCCAGAGCATTTGCAAGATGTTTTTGACAGGCTCGAAGGAGATGTTGGGGAAGCAAGAATTGAATTGCATTTGCCAAAAGAATGTCAAGAAGCAGGAGCAACAAATCCTAAGGAATGTGCAAAGATTATGATTAAAACAAATGCTCCTGAAGAGTGCAGGCAGGCATTGTTAGATTCTAACTGTGATGGTGAAAGAGAGTGCAGAAGCATTTGTGAAGAAATTATGTTTAAAGAGAATGCTCCTGAAGAATGCGTTAGTGCGGGATTGAAAGACCCAAAGGAATGTGGCAAGTTAATGTTCAGAGAAAATGCGCCTCAAGAATGTATTGATGCTGGAATTACGGGGGAAAATAGAAATGATCCTAAAAAATGTCAGGAAATTATGGAGGGCTTGAGAGGAGAAGAAGGAGATAGAGGTGATGAGGGTTTTAGGGATCATGGATTTGGAGGAAATTGCAGAGAAATTAGTGATTCTCAAGAAAGACTTGCTTGTTATGATGGTGCTAGTTCTAATGTAGGACAGAGAAAAGAGAGCTTTAGAGAAGATAAAAGGGAATATCAAAGAAAATTTGCAGAAGATTGTGAATCAAGACAAGGAAGGTGGGATTGTTCTAATGGAGATTGTAGATGTTTTGTAGATGAATTTGAAAGAAGAGATGAAGATAGATTTAGAGAAGAGAATAGAGATGAAGATAGATTTAGAGAAGAGAATAGAGATGATTTTAGACAGGGAGGGTTTGAAAACAGAGAGGAATTTAGAGAAGGAGAGTTTGAGCAGAGAGAATTTGAAGGCGGGGGAGAAGGATTTAGAGATGGGGGAGAAAGGGGTTCTGGAGAAAGTTCTGGGAGTTCTGATTCTGGAGGCTCTGAAGTTGAAGGGGGAAGTTCTGAAAGCAGTAGCGGGGGAGAATCGGGTTCTGGAGGAGAATCTGGTTCTGGAGGATCTGATGGGGGAGATGGAGGAATTACGGGCGGAGCAATATTTGATTTTAGTGGAAATGGATTTTCGGATTATTTCTTTAGATAAGTTTATAGCTTTCCATTTTATGAGACAAGAGCTGTTATGATTCCATATATCAGGATGCATAGAGCTACTAATCCGATAATCCACGCAATTATTTGAAAGATAGATATTTTTTGTTTTTTCGGCATGATTTTTTAAGGGATTTTAAATATAAAATGTTTTAGTTAGTAGAATGAAAGATTTTATTGATTTTTGGATAGGTATGTAGAATTGATTAAACGTATGGATAGGAATAGGAGAATTGGGACTGATAACGGATTTAGGGTTTTGGAAGTTTTAGACCGTCCATTTAGCATGATTTATAGGGAAATCTCCAATGATTAGTGAATAATAGAAATCTTTGTAAATTACTTAAAATTTACTTAAAGTAACTTAAACTTACTATAAATATCAAATAATGCCTGATTCAATTTGTAAAATAGAAACTTTTTAGTTGGCATTTCTGCTGAATAACGCGGTAATGAAAGATATTAGTGTTCTTTGCTAATATCATATATTTATAAATACTTGTTAACTGGCAAAGAAAGCTTTATAAAGTACATAATCTAACAGAAAGCATGGAAAAGAATAAGTTAAAAGAAGTTTTACAGGATCAGCAAAGTTTGTTTGATAAATCAGATGATCTTATTGAAAGAGACATTTCTTTAAAGGATTATATGAAAGGAAATGAGATAGTAATTATAACAGGCATTAGAAGATGCGGAAAAAGTTCGCTTTTGAAAATTATTTCAAAAAAACTTAATGAAAAATTTGTTTACATGAATTTTGATGATATAAGACTTACAGATTTTAAAGTAGAAAATTTTGAGGATATAGAAGAGATAGTTTCAGAGATATATGGGATAAAAACAAACGTAATTTATCTTTTGGATGAAATTCAAAATGTGTCCTCTTGGGAGAGATGGGTAAATAACTTATATGCAAAGAAAATTAAAGTTTTTGTTACGGGTTCAAACTCAAGCCTACTAAGTTCTGAAATTTCAACATTTCTTACTGGCAGAAATAAAGTCATTAAACTATATCCTTTTTCTTTCAGAGAATTTTTGCTATTCAAAAAAATTAAAACAAATTATCAAACAACAAATGAGAGAAGGGCTGTTTCTCAAGCATTTAATGAATATTTTGAGAAAGGTGGATTTCCTTTAGTAATAATAAACGATGATTTAACCCTTTCAAAACAATATTTTGAAGATATACTTAACAAAGATATCATAAAACGATATAATATAAAGAAAGTAAAAGAGCTTAAAGATATGATTTTATACTTATTCTCTAATGTTAGCAAGACTTATTCTTATTCAACATTAAAACAAGTTTCCAGTATAAAGAGTTTGAGCATGATTAATAATTATATTGAGTATTTAAAAAATGTTTTTGTTGCATCCACGATAAATAAATTTGACTATTCAATTAAAAAACAAAAAGTTTCTTCATCTAAATTTTATGTATTGGATAATAGTTTTTTAAAAACAGTAGCTTTTAATTTCTCAGAAAATGCAGGAAAAAGATTAGAAAATCTTGTTTTTATAGAATTAGTAAGGTGGGGGAATGAAATTTATTATCATGCTAAAAAGAATGAGTGTGATTTTCTAATCAAAGAAGGACTCAAGATAACTAAAGCTATTCAAGTATGCTTAATCTTAGATAATGCAGTAACAAAAAAGAGAGAGGCCGATGGATTAATAGAAGCTATGAAAGAATACAAGTTAAAAGAAGGTTTAATTCTAACTCTTGATAAAGAAGAAGAGCTAGTCGTAGAAGGTAAGAAAATAATTATTAGGCCTGTTTGGAAATGGTTACTTGAGAAATAATACTTTAAAATGAAAATCTTCATAATATCAGACACTCATTTTCACCACGAAAATTCTCGAGGAACTTGATGAATCTGATGCATCTGAAAAAGATAAGATAAAAGAGGGGTTTTATGGGAGTGCATGGACGACCTTGTTCCTAATAGGAAATCAAAAGTATGATGTGTCACCACGGCTTGAAAGCCATGGTTGGAAAAGGCACTCATGCTTTGGATGCTCAAGATTCTCCACGCACTAAAGTGTGTGGTTTTCAAGAATCTTGACATAATCATGAGCAGGGCTTTCTGGAAAAAGAATCTGAGAGTAATAAGGATTTTCATGAAAAGATGAAGGAAAGGGAAGAAAAGGGGGAGATGGAGGAATTACGGGCGGAGCAATATTTGATTTTAGTGGAAATGGATTTTCGGATTATTTCTTTAGATAAGTTTATAGCTTTCCATTTTAGAGTAAATTGGAACAAAGAACTTTAATTCTGAAGATAAAAGCTTGAGTTCATTAATTTTATGTCAAGGAACTTAACAGAAAACCACGCCCCTCAAAAATATTTTATGGATTTTTGATGGCCATCAAGAACTCTGTTCTTGAGGTTTTAATGTGTGGTAAAATGAAAGAAACTTTGTGATTTTGCATTATTTATGGGAAAATCTCCGAGGATTAGTGAATAATAGACGAGTGTAAACTAATCTGGACAGTAAATGGTAAGCAGCAAGCTTTAAAAACTCCTTTTTCCTATTGTAATTAACCCTATGGTTTGTGGTATTAACTAAAATGAAAAAAACAATGAAAATTAAGAATTTTCAAGCTTTCATCTTTCCAAGAAGGTGAAGAAAGATGAAAACAAGAGAATTTTCAGGATTGAGTCCTAATCAGGAGAAGATCATGAGTATTCTGGAATATAAGAAGATGGAATTAATTCCAAGAAAAGAATTGATAAGCTTAATTAAATCCCACATAAAAATCAAAGATGTTGTTGATTTAATAGAAAAGCTTCAGGCTAAGAAAAGAATTATTTCAATTAAAAGAGGAGTTTATATGGTTATTCCCTTAAGAGCAATTGATAAGAAATTTTCATTAGATAATTATCAACTTGTCGATTACTTGCTAAAAGAGGATTATTACATTGGGCTGTATAATGCTTTTAACTTGCATGGATTTACTGAACAAATTCCGACAAAATTATTTGTGTTTAATACCAAGTATTCTGCTGATAAAAAGATCCTACATTACAATTTTAAATTTTTTAAAATAAAAAAAGATAAACTATTTGGGATCGTCAAAGAAAAATATCCCTATTCTGATAAGGAGAGGACAATAATAGATGTTTTGGAATATCCTGAATATTTGGGTGGTTTAAGTGAAGTTATGGATAGGATAAAGCAAGTAAATTATAACAAATTCAGGTTAGTTGATTACGCAACCAAGTACGAGAGTATTAAAATAATTAAACTTGTTGGTTTATTGACAAACAGCAACAAATTGTTAAGTTTATTAAAAAAGAAAAATGCATTGTCTTATTATACTACAATTAAAAAATCAAGAACTAAACTATTGGATAAAAAATGGAAAATAAGATTAATTTAGATGATATAAGAAGATTGAGTACTGAGACAAAGTTTCCTCAGGATTTATTGGAAAAAGACTATCATTTAACTAGAATTCTTCATAAAATTTCAGAGAAAAAATTTAAGGATTTGGTTTTTAAGGGTGGAACATTCCTGAACAAATGTTATTTGGGATTTTACAGATTAAGCGAGGATTTGGATTTTGTTTATAATCAGGATACAAAAGAGCTGTCTAAAAGACAAATAAAACTCATATTAGATAAATTTAGAAGAGAATTAATTGGGATCTTAGATAAACTAGGATTTGAAACAAGCAAAGAGTTAGGAAAGGGTTGGAAAATGCTGACTTCTAAAATGCAGCCAAGAATCGTCGGGCTTGAGATCGTAACAAAATATAATTCTATAATTAATAATTCTTCTCAGACAATCAAATTGGAGATTTCTTTTAGAAGGAAATTAAGAAATCCAACAAGGATGAAAGCAATTAAGCAGGAGTTTATCGATGCATTAGGAGAACCTATTTTAATAAAGGACGTTGAGATTGAAGTAATTGATTTAACAGAGAACTTTGCAGAAAAATTCAGAGCCCTTGTAATAAGAAAGAATGTTGCTATAAGAGATATTTATGATATTTACTTTATTTTAAAGAATAATTTTGCAAAAGTTGACAAATATCTTATTGATCTGATTTTAGTAAAAATAAATGAGAATTCTGAAAAGAAATTTACAAGAAAAGATTTTATTGATTTTATCAAAAGTCTAGGGTCTAAGCTTTCAGACTTAAATGAAAAAGAGATATCTTCACTACTAAAGTCAGGTGAAATCGTTAATATCAAGGAAATGATTCCGATGATTGTGAGGGAGTTTGAGAATGAATAAAGAAAAGGATAAAAAGGAGGAAAGAGGCGTTTTAATATGACAAATAACAACAGTGGGGCGAACTTAGGATTTGAGCAGAAGATGTGGCAGGCAGCAGATAAACTTAGAGGTAATATGGATGCTGCAGAATACAAACATGTTATTCTAGGAGTTATCTTCTTGAAATATATTTCAGATGCTTTTGAAGAACATCAAAAAGAGTTAGAAGAAGAGGTATCAAATCCTAAAAGTGGGTGGTATGTTAAAGAGCCTTCTGAAAGATATTATATAAAAGAAGAAAAGGAAGCATATACCAAAGATAATGTTTTTTGGGTGCCAGAAAAAGCTAGATGGAAGAGAATAGAACAAAATGCAAAGAGTCCTGAGATTGGAAAGATAATTGATGAGGCTATGGATTCTGTAGAAAAAGACAATGATGTTCTCAAAGGAGTTCTGCCAAAAGATTATGCAAAAGCAAGTCTGGATAAAAGAAGACTTGGAGAACTAATAGATTTGATTGGAACAATTGGACTTGGGGATAGAGAGAGCAGAAAAAAAGATGTTTTAGGAAAAGTCTATGAATATTTTCTTGGGCAGTTTGCAAATGCTGAAGGTAAGAAAGGCGGAGATTTTTATACTCCTGCCTGTATTGTTCAATTGCTTGTTAAAATGATTGAACCTTATGAAGGAAGAGTGTTTGATCCTTGCTGTGGCAGTGGGGGGATGTTTGTGCAGTCTGAAAAATTTGTAGAGAGCCATGGTGGCAGGAAAGGAGATATTTTTGTTTACGGCCAAGAGTTAAATCATACAACTTGGAAATTATGTAAAATGAATTTGGCTATTAGGGGAATCGATAATGATGTTCAATTAGGAGATAGTTTTCATGAGGATCAACATAAAGATTTAAGGTCTGATTTTATTTTAGCAAATCCACCTTTTAACATGAGTGATTGGGGTGGAGAATTATTAAGAAACGATGTTCGATGGAAGTATGGAGTGCCTCCAAAAGGAAATGCCAATTTTGCATGGGTTCAGAATTTTATTCATCATCTTACGCCTCATGGGATTGCTGGATTTGTTTTAGCTAATGGTTCTATGTCTTCTAATACTTCTGGAGAAGGCGAGATAAGAAAAAATATTTTGAAAGCAGATTTAGTTGATTGTATGGTTGCATTGCCAGGACAATTGTTCTATAACACTGCTATTCCTGCTTGCTTGTGGTTTGTAACAAGAGATAAGAATGATCATGGAAAGAGAAAAAGAACTAATGAAATTTTATTTATTGATGCTCGAAATCTCGGAGTTATGATAGACAGAAGACATAAAGAATTAACTCAAGAGGATATCGATAAAATAGTTCAGGTTTATCATGCTTGGAGAGGAGAAAAAGACTCTGGAAAATATGAGGATATTCCTGGATTCTGCAAATCTACAAAATTAGAAGAAATTGAAAAACACAATTTTATTTTAACTCCTGGAAGATACGTCGGAGTTCCTGAAGAAGAGGATGATGGTGAACCATTTGAAGAAAAGATGAAAAAGTTGACTTCGGAGTTGAAGGAGCAGTTTAAAGAAAGTGAAAAATTAGAGAAAGAGATTAAACAAAATCTGAAGATGATTGGGTGGGAAATATGAATAAACAAGAGCTTATTGAAAAACTACAAGATATTGAATGGGAGGATTTTGAAGTTAAAGAAGCAAAATCAGAGGTTCCTAAAAATAGCTGGGAAAGTGTTTCTGCATTTTCAAATACTAATGGTGGCTGGCTTATTTTTGGAGTTAAAAAAGAAGGAAAAAAGTATTTTATTCAGGGGGTTAAAACGCCTGAAAAAATTGAACAAGTCTTTACAAGTGTTTTAAGAAATAAATCAAAATTCAACAAAATTATTGAGGTCAAATGTAAAAAATATAATTTTAAAGATGGAACTGTTTTAGGGTTTTATATCCCTAAGAAGCATGCAAGGGAAAAACCAGTTTATTTTAATGACTTAAAAAACACATTTATTAGAACAGGTAGTGGGGATCAAAGAGCAACTCAAGAAGAGATAGATACTTTTTATAGAAATTCTTCTTTTGAGGAGAAAGATCAAGAATTAACTGAATTAAAATCTGAAGATTTAGATAAAGAAACAATAGAACAATATAGAAATTTTTTTGTTCAGGTTAATCCTACACATAGATACAACGCTTTAAAGGATAAAGAATTCCTGGAAAAATTAGGAATACTTAAAGAGAATAAAGTTACTTTTGCAGGATTGCTTTTATTTGGTACAGAAGATGATTTATCAGAAGCAATTTCAAACTATAGGGTAGAATATCTTGAAATTGAAGGTATCTCTTATGAAGATGCCCCAACAAGATATAACTATAGATTATCTTCGGAAAAGAATTTATTTATGACTTTTTTTGATATTTATGAGAGGCTAATAAAACAAATTGAAATCCCCTTTTCTATTAAACAAGGAGTTAGGGATGATGACCCTCCACATTTACAAGCATTGAGAGAAGCACTTGTTAATTTAATTATCAATACAGATTACTTTAGTAAGGCTAATCCAAGGATAAGGGTTTTTACAGATAGATTTGAGTTTTTTAATCCCGGAGCACTTCCTAAAAAAATTGAATTGATTTTGAAAGAGGATTTTTCTTTGCCAAGAAATCCTATTATCGCAAAGGCATTTAGATTTTTGAGATTCTCAGAGAACATCGGTTCTGGTTTCCATAAAATGATTAATGGCTGGAGTTCGAAATATAAACTTAAACCAATAATTGAAGGAGATTTTGATTATTACAAGATAACTTTCCCAACTACCACTACTACTACCAGTAAAACTACCACTTATACTACCAGTAAAACTGTCATCAAAGGGGAAGATAAAGAGAAAGAGATTCTTGAATTAATTGAAAATAACCCACATCTAAGTGCAGGGGAAATTGCAACACATGTTAATTTAACTGAAGATGGAGTAAGATACCATTTAAAAAATTTAAAGAAGAAAGAAAGGATAAAAAGAAAAGGTCATGGGAAAGGTGGAAGTTGGGAGGTTTTAGGATGAAGTTTAAGGAAAGCGAAAGATTGGAAAAGGAGATTAAACAAAATCTGAAGATGATTGGATGGGAGATTTAAGATGGTTAAAAGACTGAATAACTTCGGAAAGATTTTATACGGCTTTACTGCTTTATTCCCCCTGTATGTTTATGGGGTATACTTCTTTGTTTTAAAATCTCTTGAGAAATTTAGTTATCTTTATTTGTTTTTTATAATATTATTTGGCATATTCGCTATCTTGTCTCCTTCAGTTTTTTTTGGTGATTTAGTGAGAAAAAAAGACAAGCCAGATAAAGAAATCTTTGTTAAATCCTCACAAAAAAACTCAAAACATTTGGTTTACACTATAAGTTCTCTTTCTCCTTTTCTTTTATTTGTCATAGAGATATGGAGAGAAACTAATTATTATAATCCCGCTGTATTAATTGCAAGCATTACGTTCTTTCTAATTGAATTTATCTTGGTTTTCAAAGATGAAGAGGGTATTTTATATAATATATTTTTCATAAAATATAATGTTATCGCGATTAAAGACAAAGAAAATAATGACAAGGTTATATTGTCAAGTAAGGATTCATTATCCGAATATGTTAAAGTTAACCAATTAAATAAAGGAGTGTTTAAAGAATGGAATTAAATCTGCAGGAATGGAGTGTTGAAGGTTTTTTAATCACTAGAAATGATAAGAAGGAATCTTCTGTTGAAGATTACTTGAAGGTAAAAGCAATCAATTTAAACGAGTCTATAAAAAAACATTTTAGAGAGTCATTAAAAAATTATCTTTGTAATGATTCTGGAGTTTTTATATTAAATCTTAAAGATTTTAATGAATTCATGAGCGATGATTCTAAATATAAAAAATATCATATATCAAGAGAAGATCTTGCAAGTCAAATTAATTATTAGTATATAAAGTATAATCGGTTTTTGGAAGTAAGGAAGAGATTATTAATGTTAAATCAGATAGATAGATTGTGAGATAATAGGTTCTTGTTTTTTATGATTCTTTTAATGTAGTTGCCCGAAGGGCATTAACTTTTATTTTATGAATTTATTTATTCCTGAATTTTTAGCTGAAAGGTCTTTCTTGACTTGTTCAATAGAGGAATGCATTTTCTTTTCTCTGGCACGAGAGGCGTAGTGATGTGCAATGTCCCTCGTGTCTTTTGTCATGAGGATTTTTAATTGTCCGGGGGAAAGACGGGCTGTTCGACCTGCTCGTTGGATGGAACGAATTGCGGAGGGGATTGGTTCGTAGAAGATAACAGAGGAAACTTCTTTGATGTCAAGACCTTCTTCTGCTATTGCAGTCGCAATAATAGTATTTATTTTTCCTTCATTTAATTCACTTATTATTTGTATTTGCTCTTTTTGAGATAGGCCTGAGACGGTTTTGCTTTTTGATGATGTTTTTTTACTTTGGCCTACAAAGACTTTGGCTTTGATGTTTGGGATTTGGTTTAATCTTTTGGAAATTACTGATGCCGTGTCTCTGAATTGGCAGAAAACAATTGTTTTTGAACTCGGATTTTCTTGGAATTGAGATTCTAATATTTTGGCGAGTTCTTCTATTTTTGGGTGTTCTATTTTTTGTTGGCGGAGAAGAGAAAGGGAGACAAGGGCTGCTTGGAAATCTGGAGATTTAACTAAAGAGACTGCGGCCTTTGATTTCTTTTGATTTGACTGTTGTTGAAGAGAGTGGAGGTATTCATCAAGGCCAGAAAGAGTTTGAGTTTCTAATAGTTCGAGGGCGTGGGAGATTTTTATTGCTTGGGCTGTTAATGAGGCTGCAAAGAATTTTCTATGGTCTTTGTTGAAGGAATTGGAAAAGAGAGATGATTGGAGTTTGAGGAGAGAGATTTTATTTGCTGGACCAAAAAGCATATTGCTTGAACGGAGTTTTGAGACGTTGGAGTCAAAGATTCTTTTGAGAAGTGTTCTGATTTCAATAAATTCTTTTGGAAATGGAACTTCTACTTTTTCGAAATCGAGAGTTTGTAGATAGGGAGCAACGTCAGGGGAGTCGCGATCACGGATTTCGATTTCATTTATATCGAGGTGTTTACAGATTTCTTTTATTTTTGTTTGTTCGTGTCCTGGGGAGGCTGTTAAGCCGAGGATTAGAGGATTCAGAGATTGAGATTTATAAGTTGTCGCAACATTAGTATATGCATAATTTTTTAGACATCTGTGTGCTTCATCAAAGATTATTAGATTTGTGTCATGGAGAGAGTAGAGTTGTTTTCTTATATCATTGGAAATGCATTGTGGAGTTGAGAAAATTATGTCTGCTTTGGAGAAGAGTGATTTTCTTTTGCTTGCAGGGACTTCGCCGGTAAATAGTTCAAGAGAGGCAAAGAGTTCTGGGAGTTCTTTCTTGAAAGTGTTAAAGTGTTGTTCAACAAGGGGGCGTGTTGGAGCGAGGAAGAGTGTCTTGCTTCCCGGATGAGATTTTTGTCTTTCTATTGTTAGCATTAAAGCTATAAGAGTTTTTCCTAGACCTGTTGGGAGGACAACAAGAGTATTGTTGTCTTTTGCAGTTTCAAATATTTTTTGTTGGTATTCTCTTGGAGAGAGATTAATTATGTTAGGCATGGATGAGAGGAGAAATAGGGGTTAAAGTAATTTGTTGTTTTGAGAGAAATTGCTATCTGTAACTTGGAAGTTGGTTTATTGTTGGTTTTTAGTTGGTTTTTATTGGTGTGGGTAGTTCATTAATTGAAAAGGGGGGTAAAAGTTTTTGGGTGTTATCTTGAACTGAAGGGAAAGATAAAGATGGTGATTAAATTCGGTTGGGGGCTGTGAGTTTGAGGGTTTGAGTTGAGTTAGATTGTGATTAGAGCTACGGCCGCGAGGATGAAAGTGATTGTGGCTGTGATTGAGTAAAGGATTGGAGAACCAAAGTATATCTGAGTTCCATCGAATTTGCTTATTGGGAGAACATTCCAGAAGGCATAGTATATAGCAAGTTTTGCGAGCGTTTCTGAAATTTGGAAAGGAAGGAAATAAATAATTATTCCAAGGATTAGGAGGGAAAAGATTCCCGCAGAGCCGATTAGAGCGTTGTGAACATCAGTCATTTCTGTGAATGAATAAAAGCCATGGCGCTTCGCTACGCGTCTTTTTAGAGCTCGCGTTTCATAAGTTAATAGGCCAAGGAAGAGAATTTTTCCTGTTGAAAATAGTGTAATTATTAGAGGAAGAATTACTCCCATTGGAAGGGGTTTTGATAATTTTTGATTGTTTTTTATCCCATATCTTTGCCAGAGCCAGAGTTCGTGTTCAACATCTGCGTCGAGATGGTTTGCTACCATTTTTTTAGAATAAATACTTGTTAAGATTATTATTGCGGAGAAGATGAAGACCCAAGGAATTATAGAGTAGGATTTGTTTAGAAATGAAGAGAACGATGCTGCGATTGTTAGAACAATTATTGCAATGATTATATGAGAAAATTCTCTTTTTTCCATAAGTTTCTTAGTGATTGAAGGTATAAATAGATTTTTGTTTTTTTTCTTAGAGTTTTCAAGCTTTTTGGGAAGAAGATAGTATATTTTTGTGAAGCATAAAGTATAAATACTATTTTTGTGGAGAAAAGATATGCTGAGAGTAAAAAAGATGAGCGAAGTTATAGGGAAGAATGTTTATACTTCCGAAGGGGATATGTTTGGACAGGTTGAAGAAGTAAATTTTGTTGATAATAAGATTGATGGATGGAGGATTAAAATAGGATCTGGATTTATTAGTATGTTTGGGGGAGCAAGAGGAGTTGTTATCCCACATCAGTTTGTTAAGGCTGTTGGAGATATTTTAATAATTAATAGAGCAAGTATTCCTTCAAGAGATGAGATTCCTGGAGATGTTGAGATTGTTGCTTCTTCGATGGGTGCAGATGATCTTATCTGAATAATATTTAAATACTGGCATTAATTGTGTGTATTGAGGAAAAATTAAAATGAATAAAAAAGCACAAATTGATTTTACTCCAGGAATGATATTTAGATTAACTGGCGGTTTTATTGAAGTTTTATCATTGCCATTTATTATAGTTGCGCCTACTAATACAATTGCTTGGATCTTCTTTTCATTTGGTGCAGGTTTATTAGCTGTTGGAGGTACAATAAATTAAAATGGAAACAGCAATATCATTTATACCAATATTAATTTCAAGCTTGTTTTTAACTATAATTTCTTTTATAAAAACAACCAAAAAGAAAAAAGTAAGATATACTATTTTAATGAGTATTGTTTGGATTGCTACTTTATTATGGACATTGAATAAATTTGGAGTCTTAACACTATGACATTAAAAGATTGGAAGAAAATTTCAATAGGGAAATCCTGGAATAGAGTTGGTGGTGTTTGGTTTAATAGAAAAACAGATGAACAAATTGAAGTTCACAATAAATAAAATGGCTACGTTATTACAAAGTCCGTTCGTTATTGAGGTGTTATTACCTTTCTTGTTGATTTTTGTAGTTGTGTTTGCAATTTTACAAAAGACAGAGATTTTAGGAAAGGGAAAGAGACAGATTGATGCGATTGTTGCTCTCGTTATTGGATTGATTGTGGTTGCGTTTGGATATGCTGTTGGATTCATAATTCAGATAATTCCAATTTTAGCAATGACTGCTGTTGTTATTTTAGTGTTTATGATTCTTTATGGAATGGTGTTTTCCCAAGGAGAATTTAGGATGAATAAATATCTTCAGGGAGGATTCGGAATAGTTATAGGGATTGTGGTTATAATTAGTGTTTTAGTTTTAACAGGAGCTTGGGATGTTCTGATAGATTATTATTATCAGAGCGATAGTAATGTAGTTATTAGTAATGTTGTGTTTGCTATTGTTGTAATTGCTGCCGTTGCTGTTGTTGTTTGGCCAAAGGGAAAAAATAGCAAAGATAGCGATAAGGACAAAGAATAATTTAGGAATAATTTTAATTTGAAGTTTTTGAGGAAGTTTTAAATAGGGAATTGGTGTTAATTGTTTATGGTATTTAGTGTACAAGAATTGTTTTATTATTGGGAAGGATTGGGTGTGTTTGAGTTTTTATTGCCTTTCTTGTTAGTTTTTGCAATTGTTTATGGTGTTTTGCAGTATATGAGAATATTTGGAGGGGATAAGGGGGTTCATGTAATCATCTCCGTCGTTATCGGAGTTTTAGCAGTAAGGTATGTCGAGTTTACAAGATTTTATGAAGAAGTTTTCCCAAGACTTGGAATTGGATTGACTATTTTACTTGTTGTGTTGATTTTGACAGGAATGTTTGCAACTGATAAGAGCAAGACTGTGCTGACTTGGGTTTATTTGATAGTTGGGATTATTATTACTATAGCAGTTATTTATAATTCTGCAAATGTATTTGGATGGGTTGATGGGTTTGGAGGAAGTTCGAGTGAATGGATTGCTTGGATTCTTTCTGCTGTGTTATTGATTGGAGTTATAGTTGTATTAGTGATGCCAAAGATTGAATCTGGTGGAGAACCTGCAATGATGATTCCCTTGTACGGTGGGGAAAGAAGACATAAGTAGGGAAAGATGGTTACAGATATATCTACTATAGGTTTTTTTGCCCCGATTGCTGCGTTTCTTTTAGTGTTCATTGTTGTGTTTGCTGTTCTACATAAATTGGAATTGATTGGGGACAGTAAATGGGCGAATCTTTTTGTGAGTTTTTTGATTGCCAGTATTTTTGTTTCTGCTGCAGGAACTAAAGATTATGTTTTGACAGTTATACCTTGGATTGGAGTTTTGATAATTTCATTATTCTTTATTTTAATGCTGACAGGATTTATAGGAAAAGAAGCGAAGATGGGCAAAGGATTGGGAATTACAGTTTTGGTAATTTTAGCTTTGATATTTTTAGTTAGTGCCTTTGTTGTGTTTAATGATGTTTTGTTATTGCCTGGAGGACCTGTTTCGGAAAATACGGGAATTGGGAGTTTGATATTCTTTGATTGGCTTTATTCAGAAAGAGTTATTGGAGCAATTGTATTGGTGATTGCTAGCGCGATCGTTAGTTGGGTTTTGGTTAAGACGGGTGGTAAGAAATAATGGGTTTTTTTAGGAATCTTTTGAGCAATGATTCATCTGAGAGAGATTTAAGAACATTGGTATTGATAAAACAAAATAAACTTTTAGATGAGATAGATGATGCGGATAAGGTAAAAACAATTCTTTCTAAAAATAATGCATTTTTAGATTCATTTGAAGAAGACGAACTAAAAAAGTTGAGAGATTTAATAGATGAAAAATTAGGGGATAAATGGTAAAAGAACAAACCGCTCAATTATTTAAGTCCTTGACTATAAATGGTAAAATGGCAAGTAAAAAATTATTTCTTGTTTTTGTGGTGTGTTGTATGTGAATGGTGGGATGATGAATTAACTGATTTGAATGTTTTTTGAGTTTCTATTATTTCTTTCTTTAAATCAGAGACATCATTGACATATTGACCGACACGCTCAAGGATTGAGAGTTGGAGTTTATCTATTATCTTTTCTATCCTTTTTAGACGTTCATCCATTGAGGAAAGTTTAGATTCAAATTCTGTCTTTGAATCAAGTGCTTGTTCTATTTTTCTTTTTATTGGAGAGATTCTTTCTGAGACTATGGATTCTGCTATTTCGTTTATTGTTTCTGGAGAGATAGAGGAATATGGCTGATACTCTGAACCGTAGGAATCTAGGTTTTGATATGGGTCTGATTGGAAGGATTCTATGCTTGATGTCTGTGGTTGTTGAGATTGATCAAATTCTTGAGTCATATCTGGAGAAGACATTAAAGAAGGAGACATTCCAGATTGGCTTGGAGAGAGTTCTTGTGTCATCCCGCTTTGCGATCCTTGTGAATAAGAATTTTGTTCTTGAGGATATTGAGAGTATCCCGAATTAACTGGGGGAATCGATGGAGGAACGGCGTACCTTGGATCCTGTGTTGCTTCAGAGCTGGGATATAAGGGAATTGATTGTTGATATGGATCTTGAGGACTATTTCCAGATACGGCATTCTTTATTTGAGTCGTTTCTATTGCAGATAGGGGGCGTCTATTTTCTTCTGACATTTTCTCTTTTTTATATTTATTTTAATACTTTCGGGTTTAAATTGTTATTCTTTTCTTAGGATGTCTAGTTGTCTTTGAATTATTTCGAAGTCTTCTTTTCTTGCTGTTCTGTTTAGATGTTCGGTGATATTTGATAGGGCTTCCTTTATTCTATTATTTTCCTCTTTTAATTTTAATACTTCCGATTTTAGTTCTTGTAATATTGAGAAAGAAGTTTCTCTTTCTTCTACAAGGTTTTTCCCCATTATTAGAACACGGTCCTTTACTAGTCTGTTTTTTTCTTCTAAATCACGAAGTCTTGTGTTTACGTCTGAAAAAGCAGAGTTGGAGCCGAAACTAGAGTTTTCTTGGAATTGATCTACCATGTTTTTAGTAGTTGAAATAGGTTTATAATATTTTGCAAAGGAGAAAGGTATTTAATTGAGATAAGTTAATAGAGTGTATTGGTTGACATTGGAAAAAGAAGATGATATTCAAAGATAACAAATTGTTTGGGATTGAGATTGAAAGGAAAGAGGGAGAGAATGTTATGTACATTAATTTTATGGGGGCTGATAGGGTTCCTTCTTTGTCTGATGATGGGAATGTTATGGCTCAGGCAATGGAAAGTTTGGCAGAGAACTCTAATGTCTCAAGGATTGTTTTTGTTCAACAGAGAAATTATAATTATAGTTCGGAGCAGGTTGCTCTTTTGAGTGAAATGGCGAGAGTTTATAACTATCTGATAAAGTCTGAAGAGGTATTGTCCAGTGAGAAATTAAGTATTTTTGGGAATGTGCAAGAAGTACAAGGAGATTTAATTTATCTTTTGAACACATTAAAAAAAGATCCAATAGGTGTTTATGTTGAGTTGAAGAATAGAATTAAGAGTTTGAGAAAACAGATGGAGTCTGGACAGGTGATTAATAAGAATGCACTTGTTAATTATATTAGATTTTTGGAAAGGTTTCAGGGGCTTTTGGATGGGACTAAAATGATTCAGAGAGTTCTACCTTTGATTATAGGACATGTATCTGGCGATAGAGAAATTTATCGAGAGATATTTAGACCAGATGTTTTGCCAAACTTTACATTTACTAGATTAGTTGCAACATTACCTAAGAATGCGGAACTTATAGATCAGTATGAGATTGAGATGGAAGATGAAAAAGTTAATGTGACTATTTTGAAAAGAGAAGGAGAAGGGAAACATATTTATCATGTTATGCCAACAGAATATGGTTTAAGTGATGAGCAACACGCATTAGTGAATTTAGCTAGAAATGTTTTGTCAGAACATAGACCAAAGGCAGAGGAATTTACAGATCCTGATAAGACAAGACAGGTATTTTTTAATGTTGCTAGAGATTTGATAACAGATTTAAGTAAGAGCAAAGGAATTAAATTAAGTTATAAAGATTTGAGCAAATTGTCGAGGGTTCTTGTTAGACATACAATTGGTTTTGGATTGATAGAAGTATTGTTGGCTGATGAAAGATTGCAGGATGTTGTTTTGAATGCGCCAATCGCTCAGAATCCTATTTTTGTAAGGCATGGAGAGTTTGATGAGTGCGTTACTAATATTATTCCTAGTTATGAAGATGCAGATTCTTGGGCTGCTAAACTCCGTTTACAATCAGGAAGGCCATTAGATGAAGCAAATCCCGTTTTAGATACTGATTTGGAGTTTGGAAATACTAGGGCGAGAGTTGCAGCAGTTATACAACCACTAAGTCCGAGAGGATTGGCCTTCGCATTTAGAAGACATAGAGATGAGCCATGGACTTTACCTTTGTTTATTGAGAATAAGATGATAAACAGTTTGACTGCTGGATTGTTCAGTTTTATTATTGACGGAAGTAGAACGTTATTAGTTGCGGGGACTAGGAGTTCAGGGAAATGTGTTGATGGGAATACTCTAATTCAGATGAGTGATGGAGGCATTACAATGATAAGAGATTTGGTTGGAGAAAAAAAGAAAGAAATAGAAGATGGAATTATTTTCAGTTCTTCTAAAAATTCGGGAGTTGAGACATTAAGAAATTATAAAATTGAAGGAAGCGGAATAAGTGATGTTTGGAAAAGAGAATCTCCAGAAAAATTAATCAAAATAAGGACTCGTTCTGGAAAGGAAATTTTCACTACAAGAGAACACCCTTATTTTGTTTATTCTAAAGGCATGAAAAATAGAATTGCTGAGGAAATTAATAAAGGGGATTTAATTGCAAGTCCCAGAAAATTAAACATTTTTGGAAGAGAGATGTTTATTGATTTGAAAGATAATGATTATTGTATCGGAGAGGAAGAAGATTTTTTTCTTTTGAGGGGAAAAACAAACTCTCTGACTGTGAGATTTCCTAAAAAAGTTACACCAGAGTTGGCTGAATTAATTGGACTCATTGTTGGTGATGGGCATTTGGACGGTACCAAACTAGAATTTCATAATAGTAATATGGGATTAAGAAAAAGATACAGCTCATTGATTGAAATGTTTGGGGTTCCCTATAGGGAGTTTAAATCACATACAACTAGTGTTGTGCAAGTTAGCTCTAGGGTTTTAAGCAGGGTTTTAAATGGAGTTTTTGAAATTCCTCTTGGAAATAAATCCAGCAAGGTTATTATTCCTCAAATCATATTAAAGTCTAAGGACGAGGTTTTGGCTTCGTTTTTAAGAGGTTATTTTGATACAGATGGGTATGTCCCTAATGAAAAAAGAGATATAGAATTAGCGACTGCCAGTGAGGAAATGGCAAAGCAAGTTCAGATGGCTCTGCTAAGATTCGGAATTACTGCCTTTGTTAAATTTAGAAAAGTTAGAGGGTTTGATTCTTATAGAATTTTAATTAGGGGAAGATTTGTTAGGGATTTTGCTAAGAGCATTGGATTTGGTGTCGATTATAAGGTGAAAAGATTGGAAAAGATTCTGGATAAGAAATATATTGAGAATACTAATGTTGATGTTATTCCAGAAGGAAATTCCATCCTTATGGAGTTGAGGAAAATATTGAGAATTTCCCCTAGACAGTATAAGGGTTCTGGTAAGGATTACTGGGCTTATGAGAATAACAAATACAGGGTTTCAAGAAATTGGTTTGGAAAAATAATAGATTTTTATAAAAATGAGTATGGTCAAATTGAAAAAATGAAAGAGCAAGTTGAGATTCTCAGGAGCTTTGCGAATTTCGATTTGAGAGACTATCTTTCTAAGTTAGAAGGAATTAGAAAATCTTTGAGGATTTCTTATACGAGATTATCTGAAGAAACCAGTTTGAGCGAGGCTGGAGTTAGAAAGATACTGCAAAATGAATGTTTGGGTAATTTAGATGTTTTGAAAGAGATGGACGGTGTTGCTAATTCCCTGATTAGAGAGTCAGGTGAATTTTCAAAAGTGAATGGAGAATTAAATTTGCTTTCATATAATCATATTATTGGTAAATCCGTTTCTGTAGGAATTATTCTTTCTAGTTTTAGGAAAATATTTAATATTTCAAATGAGGAATTTGCATCTTCAGGATGTTCTCTAAGTACAGTAAGTAATTTATTTAATGGAAGGTATAATAACGTAAAAGTCAAAGTTTTACAAATGTTTGCGGGAAAAGTTGTTGAAATCTACGATTCAATTGTCAACGAGAATACCGCGAAACTTATTGGTGAGGCTCATAAGTTGGCAAATTCTGACATTTTTTGGGATGAGGTTGAGGCATCTGAAGAGGTTGATAAGATAGATGAGTTTGTTTATGATTTGACTGTTGAAGAAACACATAATTTTGTTGCTAATGGGCTGATTGCCCACAATACCTCATTGTTAGGAAGCTTGATGTTGGAGATTATGCCGAAGTTTAGAGTGATAGTCGTGGAGGACACATTGGAAATTCCTGTGGGTGCTTTGAGAAAAATAGGATATGATATATTGAGTATGAAGGTCAGAAGTGCTTTGGTTGAAGGGACGAGTGAAGTTGAAGCGTCTGAGGGAATAAGAACATCATTAAGACTTGGAGATAGTGCGTTGATTGTTGGAGAGGTAAGAAGTGAGGAAGCAAAAGCGTTATATGAAGCAATGAGAATTGGAGCGTTAGCGAATGTTGTTGCGGGAACAATCCACGGAGATAGTCCTTATGGTGTTTTTGATAGAGTTGTTAATGATTTAGGAGTTGAGAGAACGAGCTTTAAAGCAACAGATTTGATTATCGTTACTAATCCTATAAAGACTGCAGATGGATTGCATAGCAAAAAGAGAGTTGTGAAGGTTACCGAAGTTAGAAAACATTGGACTGTAGATCCGGAGCAGGAAGCAGGTTTTGTTGATTTATTGAGATATAATGTTGAGACAGATGAACTTGAACCGACCGAAGAATTGATTAATGGAGATTCGGAAATTATAAAAAGTATTGCTGGGAATGTTAAAGGTTGGGCTGGAAATTGGGATGCTGTTTGGGATAATATTATTTTAAGAGGAAAGATAAAGCAAGAGATTGTTGCTGTTGCGAAGAAATTGAATAAGAAAAGTTTGATGGAAGCGAAGTTTAATTCTTTGAGTAATGAGGCATTTCATAGAATAAGTGAAGATGTTAGGAATGATGAAGGAAAGTTGGATTCAGATATTATTTTTGAGAAGTGGAAAGAGTGGATGCTTAAGAAGGCTGGGGAGTTTTAGATTATTCCTTCAGAACGCATTTCTCATACAATCCTGGGAAAACTTCATCTGGATCGTATCTGGCTTTTAATGCTTCATATGTTTGCCTGTCAAAAGTTTGCCAGAATTCGTCTGGTGTGTAAAATGAGGAAGAGTACATCATTTTTTTGGCTCCGATTTCAAGAAGCTTTTGTTCAAATAATTTGTTATAATATCCTTCAGGTTTATCTGAAGGAACAGTAGCATAGTAACCAATATTCATATACACTTCTTCTGGATCCATAGGAAAAAGAGGAAAGTTCGCTGTGGGGCTATAGGGAATTACTGGGCCAATTGTGAGAGGTCTATGAGCAGTTATATTTTCATGGAACCAATTTAGGAAGTCTGCTGCCTGATGTGCTGGAACTTCTGCATCTTGTATGAATGTCTCGAGTTTTTCCCCCCGTAGAGTGTTAAGTTTATCGGTTATTCCATGCCTGTTGGCAAACCCAATTATTTTCCTATAAACATCAGATCTCTGTAATCCAAGCGATCTAAAGATTGATCTTAATGGGTCTGACTCCAAACCCATAGATTGAGTTGTCCAGAAATAATCTGGATCGTATCTGAATAAGTAATTTTCTGTTGTTGTGAAATCTCTTATCTTTTCACGGACAGATTTATAAAATACTTCTTTTGTATAATCTCCTAGTTCAAATCTTTGTGGAATCTCATCAACAAATTTTGCCCAATTTAAATACATTTCACTTGGAGAAAAGATTAGCCCGTCTATGAAATCCCATTCTCCGGAATGCTTCGCATTAGCTGCTTCTTGTGCGATGGCTTTTACATACTCATCGTAATCGGAAAATCGCATTCTTTGTGTTTCTACAAACGGTTTTGCTGGGTGAAGATGAACGGCGGCCCTTAATACATATCCTAATGTTCCGTAAGAGTTTGGAATTGCATAAAATAAATCAGAGTTTTTAGTTGGAGAACAAGTTAAAACCTCTCCTTTTCCTGTAAGGACATCGAGTTCTTTCATTGTTTCGTGAACAAACCCATATCTAAAACAAGACGATTCTATCCCGATTCCCGATGTTGCGCCTCCAACTGTTATACTTTTTAGTTCTGGAGTAACTGCGGGAACAACTAGCTGCTTCATTGTTGTGGCCACTAAATTATCGTAACGAGTCATTCCCTCTACTTCGGCTGTTTGTGTTTCAGAATTAACAGAAAGAACGTGATTCATCTGTCTAACATTTAATCTTTGTCTTTGTCTTTTTTCTCTAAATCTAAATTCATTTGTAGTTGATTTTCCTAAAGCCACACTCCCTCGCTTTCTTATTTTTGCGAATTCGTTAATTAGTGCATTTTTTCTCTGTTCATAAGTTTGTTGCATATCTTTTCTTACATCGTTTCTCTTTTAAATATTCCTATTTTTTAACCCTCTAAATATTTAAAAACCCCTTTCTGTCTTGACATTTTATGCAATTATCTATTTTGGGTCAAGAAAATTATGAAACTGATGTCGTTGAATCTCCTCAAAATGGAAGAAAGTCCAAATTTGGAGTTATGAGTCATCCAATAGTGAAGGTTATGAAAGGTCCCTTGATTGATAGCCATTTTTGGAAGACCCTGCCTATTACAGTAAGGGGGATGATGGACAATGGTATAAGAGAAGATGGTGGCGGGAAAGTCAATCCTTTAGCTATTTCTGTAGATGTGACTAAACTTTGTAATTTAGATTGTGTTGGTTGTTATGATCATTCAGGTCCGGCGGATTCTAACTGGAGAGATAGATCCCAATTGACTCTTGATGAATGGAGAACCCATTTGAAAGATATAACTCAGAGATTTAATATAGTTCATGCAACATGGGTTGGAGGAGAACCCTTGTTTGAAATGAAACACAGGATTAGGGACGGCGTTAAATTACCTGGAGAGGGGAGATTTGAAAAGGGTGGTCAAATATATGTTGAGGAAAGGTGGCGGGTAGTAGAATCTGGTTTAGATTTAATTCCATATAATATGGTCGTTACAAATGCAGCATACAAATGGGACTTACCGCAGTGGGTTGATAGGAATGTTTCCTTTGTTGTTTCTATAGATGGGACAAGACCCTTTCACGATGCGGTTAGAGGACGTGGGAACTATGACCGAAGTAAGAAAAAAATATTGTCTAGACCCGATTTAAAGTTTAATATAACTACTGTTTTGAATAAATCAAATTGGCAGTCTATAGAAGAGCTTACGGAAGAATGGGTTGATGTTCCAAACGTTTATGGAATTGCTTTCAGTATAGGAACAAAAATAGCAGATCAAAGAGAGTTTGATGGAGGGAAAAGGGGTGGGGAAGTTGATGCAAATGAGGGATACCATTTACCTTGGGATTTGAGAGATAGGGCAATAGATCGATTAATAGCGATTCAAGAAAAATATCCGAGATTTGTATTTCCGGCAAGAGCTGCTCTTGAATTAATGACATCTTCAAGATTTAGAGAAGCAGTTGGATATGGTGGAGATAGATGCCCATTAAAAGCAGGTCGGGTATTATCTTTAGATTCTATGGGCATTGAAAAAGAGCCTTGTGTTTTGGGACCTGGAGCAGATTGCAATACTTGCGGATGTATAATTCCCTATACTGCTGCGGCGAGGAGGAATGAGGTTAGTTCTTTTAGACACATTTTAGACTTTATGGAGCAGTATACTCATTATAAATGATTAATTAAGTTTTGTTTAGGAGTCGTGGATTAGAATGTTGAGCATTTGAAAGTGTGCGAGGAGTTACAAAGGTTCAAGATTATCAAGATGGCTTCAAGGTATTCCATAACTTCGTTAGAAAGAACGCAAGGCAAGATTTAACACCCGCAGATAAATGTGGTATTGGTGTTCAGGGCAACGCATGGGAAACTATGCTATTAAACTCAATTAAATACAATAACTCCCGTAAAGCGACAGGAGAGGAGAAAATGATGATAACTCCCTAATCTGCGACACTCTCGACCGTGGATAAATTTAAATAGTCTCCGTTAATGAATTTTCTATGCGCATATCCAGAAAAAACGGGAGAAATGTACATCTCGGACATATGGGTGGATTTTATCTCGGCGCCTTCGGTATTGGAGGTTTTGCACTGGCTAGTCTTACTTGTATTGTTTTTGTATTGCAGCCTCGGAATACTGGATCTGGGCAGACTGCTGAAGCATCAGAGAACACTAATTCTTCTAGACCATATGTTTCAGTTATAGACTCGGGGGTTCATGATCAAGGAGATCTTGCTTCAGGAGATTTTGATGGGGATGGCAATAGGGATTTGGCCGTGATTGTTGGAAATTCTTGGAAAACAAATGTATACCTTATTAAAAATGAAGGAGGCCGAGCTTTTTCTCAACCCTCTTTGATTAGAAGTTATGATGATGGTCACAAAACAGAGTCTGTTTCAATCACTTCTGGAGATTTTGATAATGATGGATTAACAGATTTAGCTATTAGCTACAAGGGATATCAACATTCTAGAGTGGGTCATGATTTAGTTGTGAGAGTTCTTTACAATGATGGAAGAGGAAACTTTTCTGAGGGACAATGATGTGTTAGCGGAAGTTATAAAAGTCCGGTTCTTCTTTTAATTTATAATAAATTTTTCTTGGTCTTTTGGAGTTATCTCTTAAATCCCAATCAGTTTCATTAAGTTTTTTAGTTCATCTTTGCAGTGTTCCCTTGCTAACTTCGAATTCAAATTTAGAAAAGATAATTTTCCTGCATTGATTTTGTGAATGTCCTTTAATTCTTAATTTAAAATATTCTTTTCTTACATCTTCCTTTTTCATGCAAAACTTATGATTTCAATTCAGAACTATTTTTCGGTTTTGCCTAGTGACCTATGTCTCTTGCTTCTACAATGTCTTTCTGGACAAAGCATTTATATACAAAGATTTAATACGTTTGGTTTTTTTGTGAAGATATGATATTTTATTTATCTAAGGCGGAGGATAAGATTTTAGATTTTGTTTATGGAGAATCACGAGTTAAGGGGCAGGATTATATTGGTTTTGTTGATAAGTTGTATGAGAATTTGAGCTGGAGAGTTAGAAAGTTGATTTTAGGAGGGGATGTTGAGAAGATGGAAAATTCAGTTGATGGATTAAAGAAAAGAAGGGAATATTTGTTGGGAGTGGCTTTTAGGAGAATGGAAAGAGGACATTACCACGACATGGAAGGATATCAAAGGGAACTTGAAGTATTAGTTGAGAGGACCGGACAGAGGATAAAAGATTTAAGGAGTTCAATAGTTGTTAAGAGAAAGAGAGAGAAAGAGGGGGCGTTTGTTACCGTTTAGTTTCATTTTGGATGAGAGTTGTCCGAGAGCTATTGTTGCTAGTAGGGAGAGGAAGTTCTTTGTTGAATAAAAACAATTATTCTTTGAGAGTTGCTTCGTATATCCAGCCACGCCAGATGTCTCGTGTTGGGCCCTTTTTGTAAGTTTCATATGTTTCCGGGTCGCTTGATGATCGAATAGCTTGTATCTGTTCTGAAGAAAGAGGGAATGATTTGTCAATAACTGTTTTTAAGTTGAACCTTTGGTTTGCCACTTGGAGAATTTTTTCATACCTAGACAGAGATGCTGTCGGGAAGTATAATCTTGTTGACTTGTGCATATATTCTGGGCTTGTTTAAGCAAGGGTATAATTACTCCTGTTCCGTCATATCCTCCTGTTGGAATTTCTGAAGGATACCATCCAAGGGCGCGAGCAGGTCCTTCTGAAATTCCAGAGACGTCAGCGATAATGACATCCGCTTTTAATCCATGCGGAATTGGGTTAAAGAATGAACCTTCGAAAATTTCTATTTTTTCTTCTAAGTTATGTGATTCAACATTTCTTCTTGCTAATTCACATTGTTCTGGAACTATTTCTACTCCGTAAACTTTTGAAGAAGGCATTTTAGCCGCCCAAATTGCTAGTGGAGCGAGACCGGAACCTATGTCAAAAACCAAGTCATTTGGATTTATCTGGACGCATCTTGAGAAAAGAACAGTAGTTGCATTTGGCATAAATAAGTAATCTGGAGATACTTCTAATTCAATTTCATGCTCTCGAAGATTGAAGGTTTTTGTTTCTGTTACTGTCATTATATATTTTATAATTTCTAGTATATAAAATTTTGTTATTTATGTCAAGATGCTTTTTGATTTTAGATACGATGCCTCGAAGAAGTTAGATGGATTAAGGGAAGGGATTGGAAATGCGCTTGATAGATTTAGAGAAGAGAATAGAATTTATTTGGGAGGGGGGATTTAATCTTAAATTAGAGTTGTCCGAGAGCTACAATTGATAAGATAGACAGGGCGATTATTGAGATAAGGGCGGTTGTTATGTAAAGGAGCGTTCCTCTTAGAAGATTTTTAGCTAGTTCTGATTTTTCTCTTAATGTGTCTTTTCCTGCGTCGACTGTTACTAACGCGGAAGTTAAGATGAATGCGATTTCTATTATATAGATTCCAATTGATAATTGTATGAAATAGGGAGGAATCATTGTTGTTAGATCAAAGATTGATAAGATTCCTGAAAGGGAGGAAAAGCCACCCAAGTCTCCGGAGCCTGCAGATGTTTGTATTTGTTGTAATTTGTTTAGTATTAGAGTTATCATTGTTGCAAGACCCACAACAATTCCTGATAATAATGGGGCGAGGAATGTCATGTTTGAACGCATGTCGGAGACAATTTCTGCGAGCAAGTCACGAAGACGTTGGTTTATTTTTTCGATGTTTTTTACATAGTCTGAGATTGACATTAAGGAACGAGCTGCAACTTGAAGTCCTTTTTTTACAGATTCCACAAGGATTCTCATTGATGTTGAAATTAATTGTGAAGGATAGTATGTTAGAGCTCCACGTTTTTTGTTGAAGATTGCTTCTTCTACAGACATTCCTAATTGAGCGATATTCTGGTTTACTATTGCAAAGAAAGATTGTGTTGTCTGTCCTTGTGTAGATTCAGCTACTTTTCCGAATGCTATTTCTGCAGGAGTTCCATCTCCTAATCTGTTTCCTAATTGGAAGAGAGAGTTTGTGAATTCAACTTCTAACATTTTTGTTTGCTCTCTTTGTTTTATCAAAGAGGATGTTTTCATTTTATAGGAAATTGTGAAGAATAGAGAAATTGAGAGAGTTACGAATAAAGAGAGGACAACGGCAATTGGTGAGAATGGGCCCACAAGATTTCCTGAGAGAATTTTGAAATCAAATGCTTGAAGACCGAAAATAGTGAAATCAGATTCCAATCCTAATAGAGATGTTAGGAAGGAAATTTGAAATATGAATGGGAGAAAACCAATGATTAATAGGGGGAATGTGATTAGGAAAGCTATGAAGAATGGTTTTCTTGATTTGTATATTGTATAAGATGGATTTAGTTCTACTATTGAAGATTCTCCATATCCTCCAGGACGTTTTAGAAGTGCTTGAGAGACTAGATAGAATACGAAGAAAGGAATTATTAGATTGAAGATTACGAAGACATGGTGTGCTTTTAGTGATCCTCCTAAAAGAGTTGATGCCAGAGGAAGAAGAGCTAAACCAAGAGTTGGAAGAATAATTCCTAGCATGTAAACGTTTGTTAAAGGAGAACGAATTTCACGAGAGAAACGAAGCATTTTTTCGTAAACACCGTCAAGGATTACTTGTAATGCTTTTTCTAGGATGATAATTCTACGGGCTTCAGTTGGTTCGAATAGAGAAGATTCTATCAAATGAAATGATTCAACAAATTCTGGAGCGTAGGAACGCCAAGATTCTAAGTAATAATCAAGAGATTGTTTTATTGTTGAGAAATGTCCAATTTCAACATCGTAAAATATTTTTTTAAAGTCTAATGCGAGGGGGCCTTCGAGATGTTGAGAGGCGAAGGCGATAGCGCGTTCTAGATTTGAAGTGTGTTTCATGTAAACTACTATGTAAAGAATTGCAGGAACCATTTGAGAGGATGCTTGAAGTTTCCAGATGTTCGCTAGACGCTTGGGCATTGAGTAAGTGTAATAGAACATGAATAGTGCGAGAATTAGGCCCAGAAAGCCGAATAAAAGTTGTATTGATCCGTTGATTAGGAATATTGAGACAGCAATTAATAGAGTTATGAAGAATATTCCTAGAAAAGACATTATCGCAAGAGTTAGGGCTTGAGAAGCAGATACGTTCAATCTGGCAGTGTCTAATTCGGCTTGAATTTTTACTCTGTCTTTTTCTGCTACTTTCATTGATATTATGTTTCCTAAAGATTTTGCCCATTTTTCATAACGAGAAAGTTCAGGAATCATGTCTGCTCTGAATTGAGAGTATTCTGCTGATTGATTTGATTGCGAAGATGAAAAGTCTGATTGGATTTCTGACTCAAGTTTTCTGGAGTATTTTTCTAAAATATCTTTTGTTGTTGGTCTTCTTGTTGGAGGCATTTTATCACTTCTTTTTAATACTAAATATTAGGAAGTGATGGTTATAAATTATTTCCTTTTATACAAAAATTACTTACATAATCTTGGGTATCTAAGAGTTTCAAAACATCGGAAGAAACCCACAGACTTCAAAATGTTTAATAATAAAGGTTTCTTTAAGAATTTATGAAATTAGGAAAAAGAGGGCTTATTTGGGATTATTTAATTCCAGCCATAATTGTTTTGGGAGTTTTGATTGTGATGTTGATGTTTTATCTTGCCCTTACAGGGAGGTTTGAAGGAGCGATAGAATGGGCAAAAAATGTTTTTAGGTTTAGGACTGGATGAAATGGGAATTGAAAAAATTATGAGCGATAAGAAAGGTGTAGCAGTAGGATATTTAATCGCAGCAATAGTTGCATTTTTTGTTTTGTTTGTTGTATTATTTGGTGGGCTTGGTGGACCTTCAGGATTGAAAAGTGTATCTGACAGAATTTTGAATTTCTTTCCTACTTTTGGGGGAGGAGAGGTTAGTGTCGAAGGAGTTAATATTTTGAGGTATGATATAGCAGAAGATAAAGTTCAATACTACGATGGGGAGAGGTGGGTTGATTTTGAAAAGCAAGGAGAGATTAAGTTAAGGAATAAGAAATTGAATTATGTTGATGTACGGGGAGAGTATAAGAATTATTGGTATGGTGGAGAAAGGTCCGCTCCAAAGTCTCTTGACTTGAGCACTGATGAGAAAATTATTATTTATCCTACTAAGGATTATCAGACAATGGTTGAACGGAGATGGTTGGAGAGGGCTTTTGCTAATACAGTTTATAATTATCATGTTCCCAAATTAAAAGTTCAAATTTTAAGCATCGTTGGTGTACCTGTTGATGAAAATAGCTACTCTCAGTCAATTGATTGGTTCAGAGTTCTTCTTACCGTAAGTAACTCGGAGGATGCGAGTTTGATTGGGGCTTTGGGGAGCTTGATTGTAAAGAGATCTGGCAATTATTTAGCTTTTGAAAGAGGAGATGTTTTTGTTGCATTAGTTGGACAAGGAACTAATAACCAAATTTATGGGAATTTTGTTTTGACCGGAGATAATGTTTTGAAGATTAATAGATTGGATAAGAGTAAAATCGTAAGTACTGGTGAGATCGTCTTGAATAACAAATTTGAAAGTGTGGATAATAATGCAGAGCCTTATATGAAGATAAGAAATTCCATAGTCGAATGGAGAGATTTTGTTTTGAAGAAACCAATTGAGATAAAGTATGTTAATGTTGAAGATGGAAGTAGTATGGTCGGCAGGTATTGTCTTGAGAAGAAGGATAATAGATATTTGATTGCTTATTTGGATGAGGAAATTCGTGGAGGGACTTGTTAATGGTTTGTTTGAATGGGATTAGAATGGTTAATAAAAAAGGGCAGCAGTTAGTTGGAGAGGGAATTGCATCTTGGATTTTATGGATTTTTCTTATTTTACTCGGACTAACTGCAATTGGGTCTGTTTTATGGAAGTATCTTGTCGGATGAAAGTATATTTAAATGAGAGGTTTTTAGAGATAGGATGGAGAGGTTTATGAATGAAAGAGGAGAGCTAACTACAGAAACAATTGTCAGACTTGTTTTGATTATTGCAGGTATTGCAATTGTTTTGGGAGTAATTCTTTTGGCTTTTGATTTTTCTGGATTGAGTGATACCGAGGCTTGTAGATTGAGTGTTATACAAAGAGCCACGGTTCCTGCGAGTGCGCAGCCATATGTTCCTTTAAAGTGTAGAACTCAGAAAATATGTCTGACAGAGGGTGGAGAGTGTGATGAATTTAAGGGCGAGGAGGGAGTTGTAACCATCAAGTTGTCTGGAGATACTTCTGCAAAGGCGAGAATGATTGAGAAGGAAACTGCCAATGCTATGTTTGATTGTTGGAGTTTGATGGGGCAAGGAAAATTGGATTTATTCGGAAGCTGGGGTAGTTCAAGAGGTCTCGATACTTTAAAAAATATTTGTGTGATTTGTTCAAGAGTTGCTTTGAAGGTTAGTGATGCTACTGAAAAAGAAATTAATGTGAATAGATATATGGAAAAGAATTTAGTTCCAGGAACTGGATTGACTTATTTACAGATTTTTACAGATAGGGGAGTTCAGAGTTACCCTAATATTGATGAGGGCGCTTTCGATACCGCTTGGGCGACGAGAGTTAATGAGCCTTCTAAGAATATTTTAGTTAGTAAAGATAATAAACAGATTGCATTTGTTTTTTCACAAATTAAATCTGAGGATTATGGAGATGCCTTAAAAAGTCTTGGGACAGATGGGCTTGTTCTTGCAGGGGGTGCGTTTTTAACTCCCGGGATTGGAAAGGTTGCCCGGACTTTGATATTAACTAAGGCTGGTTTGATTACTGCAGTGGTGGCAGCTGCAGGAGTTGCAAGTTACGCGGCATTAAACGTATATCAAGGACAGCAATTAGCTGCAGGATATTGTGGAGAGTTTACTACGACTGATAGTGCGAAAAAAGGATGTAGCTTGGTTAGTGCTGTTCCTTATACGGTTGGGAATATCAATAATCTTTGTCAGCAAATACAGGGGAGTCCTTAACTTCGATGATAAGAAAGATTAGAAATAGAAAAGGAGATTTTACGGTAAAAGAAGGTGCGGAGTTTTTGTTAGCAATAGTTGTGATTGGACTGATTGTTTTTTTTGCTGTTAAGATTTATGCATGGTCTTCTGCGAACTCAGAGGAGGAGGCTACGAGGGAATTGTTGGATAGTATCCAAGGAAAGATTTCGAATTTAGTAGAGGGCGAAGCGGGAGGATTTCCGTTTAGGAGCCTTTCAGGTTGGCATCTTCTCGCATTTCAAAAAAGTTTTGATTCGTCTACTAGACCTGAGAAATGTTTCTTCAATAGTTGTCTTTGTGCTTGTCCTGAGGCGAGTGTTGTTTCTTGTCAGGAAAAGGGTATTTGTAGAGATTTAAACTATGATTATATTTTCTTAGGATTTAAAGATGGAAGTAACTTTTTAGTATTGGAAGAGAAAGAATCTATTTTGGGTACGAGTGAAACAGGATTTTCGGCAGTGGCTTTTCCAAGTTCTCAACTTTTTGAATTGAAGATTTATAAGAATCCTAGCGAGGCCACTATGAGAGATGGTCTTGGTATTTGGTATCCTGCCCCTTCTTTGCTTTCTAGATTAATTAATTTGAAATTGAGGAATAGTGAGATGATAGAGAGTATTACTGTTTTTGAAGGGTTATTTAAAAAGCCAAGTGATTTTTCCAGATATAGTCAATCAACATACTCTGGACATTTCAAAAGTGGAGAAAGTGCTTTTGAACATGGGTTGAGAGGGTTATTAACCAAGGAAAATAATTGTCTTTATGCTGGTTGGATTTATGAGGATGATGCTGTTAATTTTATTAGCACTTCGATTAGTGGTAGAAGAAGAAGCGAACTAACTGCTCTGGGAATTGAGGAAAATAATGCTGCATTCTTGCACGGACAATATGGTAGTAACGCGGGATATATCGCAAAGTATGGCAATCTTGAAATATTTTATATGAATCCTTCAGATGGGACAATTAAGAATATAATGGATGAGAGCAACCCAAATAGGATTGAACTTAGGATGGAGTTAATATTTGAAAAATTTGATTTCAAAAAGATAGAAAGGTTTAATCTCCGAAATGGGGAGAAACTCACTTACGTGGATTATTATCTTGGGCCATGTAAGGATAATTAAAAATGAACAAAAAAGGAAGCTTTGGAGATACGTTAGCAGATAATGCAATATACTTAGTTTTTGCTTTGTTGTTCTTTTCAATTATGATCTTGTTTGTCATGGGTCAGCAGAATGGAGCAGACTTTTGGAGTGATTTTTATGCAAAGGAGATTTCTAAAGCTATAAATTTGGCGAAAGTTGGAGATGAGATAACATTAGATGTGCATAAGGGAAGTGTTATAGGAAAGGATAATGGCGTTCCTAGTTTTAGCGAGATGTTTATGATTGATAATGCAAAGCAAGAAGTTTGTGTTAAACTTAGTAGGGGGAGGAAAAATTGTTATAATTATTTTAATAATGTTATTGTTGTTGATAGTGAGTTGGTCTTAGCTGGGAATGACAAAGGAGATAAGAATGTTTTAAGATTTAGAATTGCAGAAAGAAGCGAAGTTGAAAGGACCGAAACGAATTTTTATTCTAATCTTGTTTATCTTGGAGAGGGAGAGGAGTATGAGTTTTTTTTTGAGAGTGAGAGTCATACTCTAAATGTTTTGAATGTTCTTACAGATCGTGCTGAACTTTCAATTAGAAGTGAGGAAAAAATATTTGATTTTTCTGTTGGTGAAAGAAGAGTTGTCGATTTGAATGGGGATGGGGATTTAGATATCTCTGTAGAACTGCTTTCAATTGATACGAGAACGAAAAGAGTTTTAGTTATACTTACTCCTCTGGGGACTGAAAGTAGTGATATCTTTTATCTAGACGAGGAAAGTTTTAAAGATTTAGTTGACAAATCTCAAGGCGTTGTTGAGAATAAAAAAGGTTCTGGAGAGAATGAAGAGGCGGGGACGGATAGTTCTAAGAAAAACGATTTTGAAATAGAAGATGTAATTATTTCCCGAGGGGGGAATGAAGATGCTGATGATTTCTCTTTTCAAGAACCTGACGAGGGAGAAGTTAGCTATGAAAGTAATGGGGAATCTGTTGTGATAATTCTCTCGATTGAAGGGCAAGATTCCGAAGGGAGATATCAAGGAAGGAGGGGAGTTGGGGCATTGGTTGAATTAAAGAGGGGGAATTTAGGGGTTGTGACTGCAGGACATGTTTTTATGAGAGATGCAGATACTTATATTGTCACAAGAGATGGACAAAATCATAAAATTAAAGGAATATTGGGAAGGATAATTAACTTTGAAGGATGGCAGAATTTTGATTATGGGCTTTTAGAAACAGAATTGGACTCTTCTGAGTATCCAAGTATAAAATTTGGAGACCCAGAGAATTATAAATATGGGGATGAAGTATATATGCCTACAAGGGATGTGGGTAGTGATGAATTTAAAGTTTTTGAAGGAAAGATTGTTAGAAGATGGAAGGCAGACATAATCGATAGGAATGCTGTTGTTGTTAGCGGATTTGAGACTTACAGTGGATTGAGTGGGTCCCCTTTATTCAGTAAGGGGGGCGATTTATTTTTAGGAGTTTTGATTGGTTCGGGAGGTTCAACTAATGGCATTCCGACTCATGGAATTGCAAGCTCCGTATATTTTTCTTCGGATATGATATATTATGATGGCATTGGAGAATTTATTTCAGAAGAGGTCTCCAAGAATGTTGGAGAAAAAGATGAATATAAATGGCTTGGAGTTTATCAATTTACTAATTGGTGGGAGGAGAAGAATGGAATTAAATTCCGGGAGGCCGGAGAGTATCTTGATGATCCGTCAAAACAAAATGAAATTAAATAAAATATCTCTTAAATCGAATAGAAAAGGAGTTTTGGGAGATGCAACTATGTTCTCAGTTTTCTTTTTTATTATATTGATTATAGGGGGAGGAATAGTTGGAGGCGTTTTAATATTTTATGGGGGAGAATATGAATTTAAGGGAGTAGAGGCTGAAGTGCTAAGCTATTCTGTTAAGACTTGCTTAGTAGAAAAAGGAGTTGATGAATTGAAGAATGATTTTTATGGAGTTTGTAAGATTAATGAAGAAGTTTTTTTGAGGGGGAACAAGGCAAGGATATGTAAGGATATTTCTGAAGATGGTTGCTTGGAAGCAAGGAGCACAGATAGTGGAGTTGAATTTAGTACCGATGGAGATTTTGTTATTTGTAGATTAGAGGGTGCTGAAGAAAATGAAGATTATGGAAAATGCGATATTGAAGAGATTAGATTGGGAGATGAGAAATATTTGATAGTTTCAATTTCCGAAAGGGAGATAAAGAAGGAGCAAGCATGATAATTAAATTAGACAGAAGGGGGGTTTTAGGGAAGGGAATTATTTCAATTCCAGTTATTATCTTGGTATTTTTTATAATGATTATTTATTTATTTTTGTCTGTTCAAGGAAGTTTGTTTGGAGGTCCAACAGGAGCAGTAGATGATAAATTCATAACTCCTAAATTGGAGATTTCTGAGAACGGATTAGGCAAGAGAATAGGAATAGAAGCTTTTAGAATTATAACCGACTCTGTTTATTCTGGAGTTACAATATCTGCGGAATCCGATTTGGAGCAGTATTTTGCTAAATCTATGGCTATGGAAGTTGGAAAATGTGTTTATCTGGATTTGAAAAGTCCTTCTGGAAGCATGTTTGATATCATATTTTTTAAAGACAGTATAAATCATGTTGAGGTAAATCATGTTGAGGAAATTGTTGGAGATAAAAGATTGGACTATATTCATGGAATTAAAGATAATGAGGCTGATGAGGTTAGATTTAGTTTTTACAATTCTAATGGGGTTGCGCAAGAAGTTCATTACTATTTCTATTATGGTGAATGTGTAAATTCTGCAGGAGGGTCTCCATGAATCTAATGAATCGCAAAGGGCAGTTTGCCTACGGGCTTTTAGCAGTCATGGCTCTGGTTTTGGTAGTGATGGCATTGTTTAGTTTTGCTAGTTTTGGAGGACAGTTAGGAGATAGCGATTTGAGAAAAGGGGCTTTTCAAGAGGAAATAGAGATGAAAGAAGCTTATGTGGTTTATAGTTCAGAGGCATTGGCTTATGATGCCATTAATTGTTTTTCTTGCTCGTCTAATGTTCCTAAGGAAAGATTTTTGGAAGTTTTTGGAAGATTTGAAACAATAAAATCTTTTGTTACTGTTGGCAACTTCTTTGGAAAAATTAGAAGTGGCGATTTTACTTTCGAAGAAAAAAATGGAGAGTTTACCTTGAAAATAGATGATTTATTTGTGAAGTCTGTTGGCGGGGAGAATGAGGTTGTGAGAAATTTTTATTTGGTTATGGAATTTAATTCTAGAGGAGAATTGATTGATAAAAGTGTTGAGTATTTATTTTCTAATATAGATTTTAGTAAACAGATAGATGTGGTTGGTAAGTCTGATATTGTAGATGGAGAACAAACCAACGATGGATTTGCTGAAGAATCTCTTTTGTTTGGCGAATTTCTTAGTTTAGGTGTCGGGGAGAGCCACACGTTTGAATTTGAAGGAGAAGAGCACAGCATTATTTTAGAAAGTTATGACGAAAATAAAGTAGGTCTAATTGTTGAAAGTAAACCTATTAAGGCATTTATAAGATTAGGAGAGTTTTTGTATTTTGATTTGAATGTGGATGGTCGAATGGATATTGCTATAGGTTTTGATGGAATCGATCCAGTTACTGGTGAGATTTTGATAAGCAAGACTTTAGTTCCCAATTATAAGAAAGTTGGAGACGATTATATGGTCTTTACAGATACAGAGAGCGTTATTGTTAAAGTCGACACTAAGATGGTCGATGGGGTTGTTGTGGAAGTTTATGTTGAAGAAGCTATGGAAGAAATAGAAAGTAGGATTAAAGAGGAGTCTGATGTTTCTGGAGAAGAAAATGATAAGAAACATTACACGATTTATCCTTGTTTGATTTCTATGACTGGATTTGTTAGAATTGGAGAAGATGTTTCTAATTGTTACGATAGTATGAAAGAAAGAGTAATAGATTATTGTTTTGATTCTTTCACAAGAAACAATGAAAACAAGTTTATTACAAGGGAAGACGTTGTATGTGAAGATATAGAATATCCCTCAAGGAGGATTAAAATAGAAGAAGATACCTATTCAACAGATCTTACACATAAGTGCCGAATGATAGAAGGAGAGAAGTGGAAGTGCAATGTTCTAGCAGAAACCGATGAGCCAAATATTTGTAATTTTGATTTACCTCTCCTCAGGGACCCAAGAGATATTGTTCTATTATCTGAAATTTGTTCTGTTTATGAACGACCAATTGCTTGTCAAGGGGGAAGATTAAATAGCATTGGTAGAAAAAGAACCAGTAATGTACAAATTTGTAGAGAGCCGTTGAGTAATATAGTTGGTATAGGCCTTCACAACCTTGTTGGAGCTAAACATGTATATTTATCTGGAAGATTGGAAGATGGAAGAGAATACACTATTGATGATGCGATGGGGGATGATGAAAGACCGATGTTTAATAAAATAACTGGCGTCGCTATTTCTGAACTAAGAACTCCTGAAGACACCATGCGGAGGATTGATAGTTTCGAGAGGAGAAATAGGGCTTCTTGTTCGGATGTCTTGATTCCAGAGGGTTATGATGAGTATGTATTTGCAAGGGATGTGTATAATGCCGCTGAGTTGGTTAGGTCAAACTATTGTGTTGGATATAGCTTATTCAAATATAATTGCGGTGGTCTTTCTGACTTTTTTGTTGAGTGTATTGGGGGGTCTCCGAGTAGAGGAGCTAATTTTGGAATCGGGGATGAGTGGAACAACAGACCTTTTTGGAAGAAGACTTTTGGAAAAATCTGCGAATGGGACCATGATAATGGGAGACCGAAAACAGAAAAGGAAGTAATATATGGACAAGAGATGTGTGCACAGATAAGAAAAACATTAGGTTTGATAGAAGAAGATTAATCTTAATCTCACAGCTTTGTTGCGACTTGGTT
>Ga0210057_1000847_pt1 | contig 48927 bp, 46 predicted proteins | sample CryGeyCG2114_010_2_FD_183968 | JGI IMG/M metagenome (GOLD analysis project Ga0210057, IMG submission 183968) | Groundwater microbial communities from aquifer - Crystal Geyser CG10_big_fil_rev_8/21/14_0.10 (SPAdes) (version 2) | ecosystem: Environmental > Aquatic > Deep subsurface > Groundwater ...
CCTTAAAGGAAGATAGGATAAAATACTGGATTTCTAATGGTGCTCAAGTTAGCAATACGGTTCACAATCTCTTGGTTGGTAAAAAAGTTATTGAGGGTAAAAAAGTTGATGTCTCATCAAAGAAAAATGTAGGAAAGAAAGAAGCAGAGGCTAAAGCTAAAGCAGAGGCGGAAGCAGTGATAGTCGAGAAAGAAAAAGAGGAAGCAGGGCACAAGGCAGAGAAACAAGAGAATGATGTTGTCCCAATTTCATCTGAAGCTGAAGAAGAAAAGAAAGAAGCCTAAAGAGCCTTATTCGGTTGACAAAATTATTTTTAGGGTCCATAATAAGTGCAGCAATTCTGAGATCGAGTGGTAGAGAGTTGCTTTGATTACAAGGTTAGTTGAATTAAAGAATATGAACAAAGATCAAGAATTTCTAGAGTATGTTGTTAAGTCTTTAGTCGATAATCCTGATGCTGTTAAGGTTTCGAGAGATGTTGATGAGATGGGTGTCCTTTTGACTCTTGATATTCACCATGAGGATATGGGAAAAATCATAGGAAGAAGGGGTGCGACAGCCAAGGCTCTTAGGACACTTCTTCGTGTTGTTGGAATGAAAAACAATGCGAGAGTTAACCTCAAGATTAACGAGCCAGAAGGAGGTCGTGGCATGTCACGTTCATCAGACAGTTCTAGCGTTGATCAAGCAATGGAAGACCTCAAGATGTAATATCTCAATAAATTACATAAAAGAAAAATGCCCTCACTAATACGAGGGCATTTTTCTTTTATTAGTAAGGTGTTTATGGTTGACATACAGTATAATATATTATACCGTTTATAACGGATTTATTTAGTACCGACTGTATTCTATTTGAATTTCTAATTTAATTAAGGAGGATTTACATAAATACTTTATTTTCTTTTTTATTGTTTGGAGGAATGATTCTTTTATATGTACCACTAATGCCATTGAAATTAACGGAAAAGTCTAAATGAATTGTTTCTTAGAGTAGGAATGCTTCTTATTGTGTTTGGTGGCTTTCTTATCTGGCTAGTTGATATTTAGCTCATATTGAGGCCGACGAGAATAAATAAGGGCCTCTTTTTTTATCTGGATTAATATTTCACTCATGATTACTTTTCATATAATTACAATTTTCCCTGAGATGTTTGACTCATATTTAAATGAGTCTATTTTGGCGCGAGCCATAAAAAACAAAAAAATTGTCTTTAAGTTTTATAACCCCAGGGACTTTACTAAAGACAAACATAGGAAAGTAGATGATAAGCCTTATGGAGGAGGTCCAGGTATGGTAATGCAGGCGGAACCTATTTTATTAGCGGTAAAGAAAGCTTTGAGTAACAAGAAAAAAGCAAAAGTTATTATTTTTTCTCCGTCTGGTAAAAAATTTACTAATCAGTACGCATCTGATCTTTCCAAAAAATATAAAGATATAATTTTAATTACTGGTAGGTATGAGGGTATTGATGCAAGGGTTAAGAAAATATTAAAGGCAGAAGATGTTTCTATCGGGGACTATGTTTTGACTGGTGGCGAATTACCAGCAATGGTCTTGGCGGATGCAGTATCAAGACAAATTGACGGTGTTTTAGGTAGCAATGAGTCTATTGAAGAAAAAAGAGTGGCTGGAAAAGAAGTTTATACCAGACCAGAGGTTTTCATCTATAAGGGAAAGAAATATAGAGTACCTAAAGTTTTATTATCTGGCCACCATAAGAATATTGAAAAATATAGAGGAAATAAATAGTTATCCACAGATTGCTTTTACATTTTATATAACAAAAAAATTACTGATAAATAAGGGTATTTAAGGGATAGAGCCTTTCTCTATACTAAAAAATGCCTAATTTTAGCGATATTTGACTTTTTAAAATTTGACACCTTTTGGTCATTGGTTTATACTATCCCGTATCAGTAAGATTGAGTTAAGGGTGAGCTTAAATAGGCTTTTAAAGAATATTTATTAGGTGGCTAACAGGTTCTGCAATATGCGTATGGGAGTGCGCATTTTATTTTGCAGATAACTACTTTTTGCTTAAAACAATTTATTAATTTCCGCTGTAATTTATATAAGCCTTAAGAAAAAGAGGCCCTTTTTCTTTGTTTATTTTGTATTTTAGTTGAGTGAAATACTAAATTATGGTTTTTATTATTGTCTATGAAGAAAAAATATTTTTCAAAATATAAGCAACCCTTGGTGGAAATGCCGAATTTGGTAAAAATTCAGACAGATTCTTACAAGTGGCTTGTGGAGAAGGGACTAAAGGAATTATTCACTGAATTTTTTCCTCTGAGTGATTATACTGGAGGCAAATTTACTATGGATTTTGTGAGTATGGATTTGGGTGCGCCAAAGTATGATGAATTTTATGCTAAAGAAAATAAACTCACTTACGAAGCGCCTCTTAAAATCACTGTTAAACTGACCAACAAAAATTTAGGCTCATCTTCTAAAGAGCAGGAAATATTTATGGCTGATTTTCCAGCTATGACTAAACATGGCACGTTTATTATAAATGGCGTGGAGCGTGTTGTTGTTCCACAGCTTGCTCGAAGCTTTGGGGCTTTCTTTACGGTTAATGAACTAAAGGGTAAAAGGCATTTTGGAGCAAAGATTATTCCAGGAAGGGGAGCTTGGATCGAAATAGAGTCTGAAACAGATGGGGCAATCTATGTACGAATAGACAGAAAAAGAAAATTCGCCGCAACAGCTTTATTGAGGGCTTTTGGCGAGATAGACGAAGAGGCGAAGCTTCTAAAGCTTTTTGAAGGTCTTTCCGAAGAGGAGATGGCTTTAATTAAAAATACTTTTGCTAAAGATTCTGCTAAGACTAAAGAAGATGCTTATGTGGAGATATACAAGAAACTTCGAGACGGAGAACTTGCTTCGGTTCAGAATGCTAAAGAATTCTTTCAGAATATTTTTAGCGCTGAAAGGTACGACTTATCAGAGGTTGGTAGGTATAGATTCAATAGCCGATTTGGAAAAAGTTTAGACGCAAAGGAGATGTCTAGGGGTACTATTTCACTAGATGATGTTGTCACTATTCTTTCTAATGTAGCAAGATTAAACAATGACAAAAATGCCAAAGAAGATGATATTGATCACCTTGGATCAAGAAGGGTTAGGGCTGTCGGAGAAATGTTCCAGCAGAAACTAAGAGTTGGCTTATCTCAAATAAAGAGACAGATACAGGATAGAATGTCTACCATTGATGCAGAGGCTACTCTACCTGTTCACTTTATAAACCCAAGACCTCTTCAGGCTAGGTTGAAAGAATTTTTCACCACTAACCAATTGTCACAGTTCATGGCCCAGGAAAATATTTTATATGAAGTTGAGCACCTACGAAGGCTGTCTGCTTTGGGGCCGGGAGGTTTGACCAGAGAAAGAGCGGGTTTTGAGGTTAGAGATGTGCACACATCTCATTATGGACGCGTTTGTCCAATTCAAACTCCTGAAGGTCCAAATATCGGTCTTATTTTGACTTTGGCTTGTTATGCCAGAGTAAATGAGTTCGGTATTATAGAAACTCCTTATGTAAAAGTTCAAAAAGGCAAAATTACCGGAGAGGTAGTTTATATGAATGCTTTGGAAGAGGAAAAGTATAATATTGCTCATGCTGCATTAGAGTACGATGAAAATGGAAATATTTTAAATAAACAAGTTGAATCAAGGTCTGGAACTAAGCCAAAAATGATAGACAGAGATGATGTCCATTTCGTGGACGTTGCTCCTAACCAGGCTTTTTCTATTGCCACATCAATGATTCCTTTCTTGGAGCACAATGATGCCAACAGAGCTCTCATGGGATCAAACATGCAGAAACAGGCCACGCCATGTGTGGTACCAGAGGCTCCTATCGTCGCTACTGGAGTAGAGGAGTTGGCCGCTAAAGATAGTGGACGTCTAATTGTGACAGATGAAGATGGGATTGTAGCTAAGGTTGATGCCAAGAAGATTGTTGTTAAAAACAACAAGGGCAAGGAGAAAGAGTACAATTTAGTAAACTTTTCAAGAACTAATGGTTTCACAGCTTTTCATCAGAGACCATCTGTTTCTCTAGATCAAAAAGTCAAAAAGGGAGATATTCTTGCTAACACATCATCTTCTGACAGAGGTCAGATAGCTTTGGGGCAAAATATTTTAGTCGGTTTTATGTCTTGGGGTGGAGCAAACTATGAAGATGCTATTATTATTTCCGAAAGACTTGTCAAAAATAGTAAGTTTACTTCTATTCACATGGATGAGTTTTCTGTGAATGTCAGGGATACCAAGCTTGGTCCAGAAGTAACTACTCACGATATTCCAAATGTCGGGGAAGGTAAACTGAAAGATTTGGACGAAGATGGAATCGTTAGGATTGGGGCTGAGGTTAAACCAAACGATATTTTGGTTGGAAAGATTACCCCTAAAGGAGAGACGGAGCTAACTCCAGAAGAGAGACTTTTGAGATCTATTTTTGGTGAAAAAGCGCGTGACGTCAAAGATACATCTTTAAGAATGGAGATTGGAAAACAGGGAAGAGTTGTTGGTGTCAAAGTTTTCTCACGTGAAAAAGGGGATCAACTAGAATCAGGAATTATCAAAAAAGTTTATATAGAAACAGCTCAGTTAAGAAATGTTTCTGTTGGAGACAAGCTTGCCGGACGACACGGAAATAAGGGTGTCATTTCAAGGATTCTTCCTGAGGAAGATATGCCTTACATGGCAGACGGTACTCCTATAGATGTTATTTTGACTCCACTTGGCGTGCCTTCTCGTATGAATCTTGGACAGATACTTGAAATGCACTTAGGTCTTGCTGCAAACACTCTGCAGTATCAAGCCATTACTCCGACTTTCCTTGGTGCTACTGATAAAGAGATAAAAGAAGAATTAGTAAAAGCTGGTTTTAGAGATGACGGAAAAATGCCTTTGTTTGATGGAAGAACAGGAGAATCTTTCGAGCAGGATATAGCGGTTGGTTATATGTATATTTTGAAACTTCACCATATGGTTGAAGACAAGATACACATGAGATCTATTGGGCCATACTCTCTTATTACCCAACAGCCTTTAGGAGGGAAGGCGCAGGGCGGTGGACAGAGATTTGGGGAAATGGAAGTCTGGGCTTTGGAGGGTTATGGAGCAGCTTATACGCTTAGAGAAATGCTTACTATCAAATCTGACGACATAGTAGGTAGAGCTGCTGCTTTTGACTCTATCGTTAAGGGAGAAAAGATTAAACAGCCTAATATTCCAGCTTCATTTAATGTGTTACTTAACAATCTTAGAGGCCTTGCTTTGGATGTCGAACTTCAGGGCGCTAAGATGCCAGAAGAGAGAAGAGAAAGCTACGATAATCAAGCATAATTTTAGAAAGTAATCTATTACTATTTATGAAAACTTTTAGCAACATCAAAGATTTCGACAAAATATCACTAAAGCTCGCTTCTCCTGAAAAGATCATGGAGTGGTCTTATGGAGAGATTACAAAGCCTGAAACCATTAACTACAGAACTGGACGCAGTGAGCGTGGAGGTCTTTTCGATGAAAGAATTTTTGGACCAGAAAAAGATTATGAATGTTATTGTGGTAAATACAAAAGGATTAGATACAAGGGTATTATTTGTGAAAAGTGTGGGGTTGAGGTTACAAGATCTATTGTGAGAAGAGAAAGGATGGGGCACATAGAGTTGGCTTTTCCTGTTTCACATATTTGGTTTATGAGAGGAATTCCTTCAAAGATGGGAATGCTTATGGATCTTTCTATTTCTGACCTCGAGAAGGTTATATACTTTGCTGGCTATATTGTTACTAAAGTAAATCAGGACGAAAAAATTCAGATTCTAAAAGAGCTTGATGGGGAATACAAGTCTAAGGTTAAACAGGCCAAGGATGATGCAGACAGAGAAAAACTAAAAGAGCTTTTAACTAAGGCTAAGCAGGAAGTAGACAGTCTCTCAGAAGGAAAGGTTATAGATGAAATAGCCTACCATCGATATTCTATCAAATATGGTCAGGCTTTTGAGGCTGGCGTGGGAGCTGAAACAGTTTTCAATATATTTAAATCTCTTGATCTAGACAAGCTTAGAACAAAAATAGAAGAAAGACTTATTAAAGCTGGTTCTTTGGAGAGGCAGAAGCTTCAAAAAAAGCTCAGCCTGGTTAAGTCGATGATTGATTCTGGTGTGCGTCCAGAATGGATGTTCCTAACTGTTATACCTGTTATACCTCCAGCTTTAAGACCGATGGTTGCTTTGGAGGGGGGAAGGCATGCTACTTCAGATGTGAATGATTTATACAGAAGAGTTATAAACAGAAATAATAGGTTGAATAAATTAAAGGAAATAAATGCTCCCGATGTTATCTTGAGGAATGAAAAAAGAATTCTTCAGGAGGCTGTTGATGCTTTGATTGATAATTCAATCAGACACGGTGTTGGCAGTGGTAGTGCCGCGATGAATACCTCCCAAAAAAGAGCCTTGAAATCATTGTCTGATTCTCTTAAGGGAAAGCATGGTCTTTTTAGGCAAAATCTTTTGGGTAAGCGAGTTGATTATTCAGGACGATCTGTGATTGTGGTTGGTCCAGAATTAAAACTTCACCAGTGCGGATTACCAAAACATATGGCCCTTGAGCTATTTAGACCATTTGTAATATCAAAGCTTCTTTTTAACGAACTTGCTTTCAATATTAGGGGGGCTGGTAGGTTGATAGATGAAGGTATTCCAGAGGTATGGGCTATGCTTGAGGAGGTTATCAAAAATAAATACGTTCTTCTCAATCGAGCTCCTACTCTACACAGACTTGGTATTCAGGCTTTTCAGCCAGTTTTAATAGAGGGTAACGCTATTCAGGTACACCCTCTGGTTTGTGCCGCTTTTAACGCTGACTTTGACGGAGATCAAATGGCTGTTCACGTTCCTCTCTCTGATAAGGCTCAGATGGAAGCTAGAGAGGTAATGTCTGCAAGTAGAAACTTGCTTAAACCCGGTAATGGAGATCCAATAGTTAACCCTCAACTTGATATAGTGCTTGGATGTTATTGGATGACTAAAATAGTTGATGGTGAAAAAGGTGAGAATAAATATTTCCAAACTCCGAATTCCGCTATTACCGCTTATGATTTTGGACACTTGGGCTTTAGGGCTAAGATTAAAGTTTTGGGAACATCTGACAATCCAAAATATAATCAGTTTGAAGGTAAGGTTTTTGAAACTTCTGTTGGCAGACTTTTGTTCAATAGTATATTACCTAAAGATTTTCCTTATATAAATAAAGAAATCAGTAAGAAAGTGATGGGCGGTCTTATTGAGGATGTGATCGCTAAATATGGTATTGACGCTACGCCTCCTGTTTTGGATAAGATTAAGGAGTTTGGATATAAATATGTAACGCTTTCTGGTATTACATGGGGTATTGATGATATTCAGATTCCAAAGGATAAAAAAGAAATTATTAAAGATGCCAGAGAAAAGGAGCAAGAAGTTTGGAGTCAGTATAATGAAGGTCTTCTATCTGATGAAGAGCGTTTTAGAAAGACCATTGATGTTTGGCAGGGTGCGGTGTCTGAAATTGAAAAGAAAATTCCGGAAACTCTAGATAAAAATGGATCAGTTAATGACATGGTTTCTTCGGGTGCCAGAGGTTCTTTGAAGCAGATTGTGCAGATGGGAGGAATGAAGGGTATTATCGTAAATACTGCGGGTATGGCAATTGACTTTCCAGTTATTCCTTCAAACAAAGAAGGTTTATCTCCCCTTGAGTATTTCATTACTACTCACGGTTCAAGAAAGGGACTTGCTGATACGGCTTTGAATACCGCTAAAGCAGGTTATCTCACCAGAAGGCTTGTTGATGTGTCTCAGGACGTTATTATTGGTGAAGAAGATTGTGGTACTAAAGAAGGCAAGGCTATTATTTCTGACGATTCGAGCGGTATTCATATATCACTATCAAGAAATCTAAAGGGTAGGATTATAGCAGAAGATGTGAAGGATGCATCAGGCAAGGTGCTGTATCCTAAAGGTGAGTTAATTGATAAAGAAAGGGCGGCTGAAATAGAAGACGCTGGCGTAGAGAAGGTTATAGTTAGATCTCCATTAAGATGCCAGTCTGTAAATGGTATTTGTCAGAAGTGTTACGGTCTTGATATGGGAAGAAATAGAATTGTGGATCTGGGAGAAGCTGTGGGTATTGTGGCCGCGCAAGCTATTGGCGAGCCAGGAACTCAGTTAACCATGAGGACTTTCCACTCAGGAGGCATTGCTTCAGTAGGAGGAGACATCACTATGGGTCTCCCTCGAGTAGAAGAGATTTTTGAAAGACGTATACCTAAAAATCCAGCGGTAATCGCTGTCTCTGGCGGACAAGTGACGGAGATAACCAATAATGGAAAAGAAAAGGTTATCACTGTTTTGCTTAATGAGGATGAGAAAAAAGGACCAAAAGGATCAAAGACTATCGAATATACAGTTCCATTCAGACGAATGGCTATAGTTAAAGTTGGAGACGCAATAAAGAAAGGAGATTTTTTGACAGATGGTCAGGCAAATATTACGGATGTCTTTAAGTATGCAGGTAAAGAGGCAACTGAAAATTACATTATCAATGAAATTAACAAGGTCTACGAACTTCAAGGAGCATCCATCTCTAGAAAACACGTGGAGGTAATTATTCGTCAGATGTTCTCTAGAAGAAAGATTAAAGATTCAGGGGATACCAAATTTACTGTTGGTGAGGTTGTTGAAACTGCAGATTTGACTGTTGAAAATAATTTGATTAAAGAGAATGGTGGAACAGAAGCGAAATCAGAGATTGTTGTCTTGGGGATATCAGAAGTTTCTCTTACTACCCAGAGCTTTTTGTCAGCAGCGTCTTTCCAGCACACATCAAGGACCCTTATCAATACTGCCATCAGGGGTAAGGTTGATGAACTAAGGGGTCTTAAGGAAAATGTTATTATTGGGCATCTTATTCCTGCTGGAACAGGATTTAGGGCTAGATATAACAATGATAAGTGGAAAGATGATGGAGATCAGGAGGTTAGAACTGAGTAAGATAACTACCAAGTTTATAAAAGTTTTTTAGCTTTCTCTGGATTACTAGGTTAGCTAAAAGGCTTGTTAACAGAGCTAATTATGTCTTCTACTGAAGTTGAAGAAATTAAATCTCGCTTAAGCATTGTTGATGTTGCTTCGTCTTATATAAAACTTGAAAAGGCTGGTCAAAATTTTAAAGCCAGATGCCCTTTCCATAATGAGAAATCTCCTTCTTTTACCGTATCACCGACAAGAGATATGTACCACTGCTTCGGTTGTGATAGAGGAGGGGATATCATAAGTTTTGTGCAGGAGATAGAAGGAGTAGATTTTTTGGGTGCCTTGAAAATATTAGCTGATAAAGCGGGGGTGGAGCTTTCTTCTCACGATAAGAATACTAATTCAGAAAAAGATAAATTATATAAGGTTGTTGAAGAGGCAACAAAGTTTTTTGAAAATAATCTTTCAAAACACAAAGAAGCACTGTCTTATCTAGAGCAGAGGGGTCTGATCGATGAAACAATTAAGAGTTTCAGAATAGGATTTGTGTCAGATGAGTGGCGTAGCTTATACAATTTCCTTAAAGGAAAGGGTGTTTCTGATAGCCTAATGGATAAAGCGGGACTAATAATATTGGGTCAGAAAGGTCCGTACGATAGATTTAGAAACCGCATTATGTTTCCTTTTTTTGATCCATCAGGACGCCCGATTGCTTTTTCAGGTAGGATTTTTGGAAAAGGAGATGGGGATGTTCATTTGGCAAAATATATTAATTCTCCGGCTGGAGTTTTGTATGACAAGTCTAAGGTTCTGTATGGATACGATCGGGCTAAGATGGGGATGAGAAAAAAAGATTTTTGTATTTTAGTTGAAGGACAATTTGATCTCATTATGTCGCATCAAGCCGGTTTTGATAATACTGTGGCCTCGTCTGGGACTGCTCTGACCGGAAATCATTTAAAGAACATCCAAAGAATGACTAATAATCTGATTGTCGCTTTTGATTCAGATGAGGCTGGTTTCTCGGCTTCTGGCAGGGGGGTAGATATGGCCTTATCTTTGGGTATGGAGGTTAAGGCCGCACTACTTCCTCAGGGATTAGACCCAGCCGATCTTATAAAGAAAAATCCATCTGATTGGAAAGAAGCTATAAAAAATTCAAAACACATTGTTGATTTTTATATAGACGCTTTCATTTCTAAGGGTTTAGAGGAAAGGGAATTGGGAAAAAAAATAAAAAGTGAAGTTTTGCCTTATGTCGGAAAGATTGAAAATAAAATAGACCAAGCTCATTTTATAGGGAAAATAGGGAGGCTACTTGGCGTACCAGAAGAGGCTGTAAGAGATGAGGTTAGAAAAGTACATCTACCAGCTCAAGCTACTGATAAAGTAGATGAAGCTGGGCCTAATAGAGAGATGATCAAGAACCCTCTTCTAAGAAGGAATATCATTGAGCACAAAATATTGAGTATTATTTTTTGGCAAGAGAATGAAAAAGAGCCCTTGATTGACATAAATAAGGTTATAGAAGAGTATGGTGAAATCGTCGGAGATGGACGTTTGGGTCAAATCAGAACCGTGAGCGATGCCGATAAAAATAAGATGATACTTGAAGCGGAAGAATATTATGCCGAGCATGAGGCTTTAGAGAAAGACATAGCCGAGTTATTAATAAATTTAGAAAAGGAGATGTTGTCCTTGAGACTTGAGGATGCATTTATTCAGTTAAAAAAAGCAGAGAGGGAAAAGGATCAGCCGAGAATAAATGATTTTTTAAAAAAGTGTCATGATTTGAGAATGAAGATAGATCAATTATCCAATTCTTTTAATTAAAAAATTATTATAAAATAAGCTCATAACAAGCTATGCCAAAAAAAGCAATTAAAAAAACAAAAAAGACAATAGTCTCAAAAAAGACGAAGGTTAGAAAAGGTGTAAAAAAAAATAAAGTAGCCAAGAGCAAGGCTGTGTCTAAGAAAAAAAAGATAGTAAAAAAAGTAATTGAGAAAAAGGGTATCAAGACAGTTGCGCCAGCAAAGAAGAAGGAAAAAGTTTCTAGGGTATCAAAAAAAGGAAGCAAGGGTAAAAAAAGTGAGTCAGAAGAAAAAATAAAGAAGATTTTGGCCAAGGGTAAGGCCAGGGGTTTTGTGACGTATGGGGAGCTTATAAAAGAATTTCCTGACATTGAAGAAAATGTGGTTTTCTTGGACGAGCTTTATGAGCGTTTCAATACAGTTGGCATTGATGTTATAGATAGTGGTGATTTGCTTGGCACAAAAGATAGTGATAATCCATCACAAAAATATGAATACAGAAAAGATGCTTCACATGACTCAGTCCAGATGTATTTGAAAGAGATAGGTAATTATCCTCTTATTTCTGCTGCGGAAGAAAAAGAACTAGCTAGACTTATAGAAAAGGGTGATCTGGAAGCAAAGAATACTTTAGCTAAAGCAAATCTTAGGCTTGTTGTTTCTATTGCCAAGAAGTATATAGGAAGAAGTCACGATATGACCCTACTTGATTTGATCCAGGAAGGTAATCTTGGTCTGTTTAAGGCGGTTGAAAAATTTGATTGGACCAAAGGATATAAATTCTCTACATATGCTACATGGTGGATTAGGCAGGCTATCACAAGGGCTCTGGCTGACCAGTCTAGAACCATTAGGATTCCCGTTCATATGGTTGAGACTATTGCAAAGTACAAACAGGTGGCAAGACGTCTAGCTCAAGACCTGGGTAGGGATCCGCTACCTGAAGAAGTAGCTACTGAAATGGGTCTTGATGTTGAAAAGATTCATACTATACAGTCAATCGACCAGGATACTGTTTCACTTGAGAAGCCTATAGATAGCGAAGATGAAAAATCAACTTTAGGGGACTTTATACCGGATGACAAAATTCTTTCTCCTGCTCAAGAATCATCAAGAAGGATTTTATCCGATCAGGTTAGAGAGATTCTTGAAGAGTTGACTCCAAAAGAAAGGAGAATTCTTGAAATGCGACATGGTCTGACTGATGGGATAATGCACACACTGGAAGAAGTAGGAAAAGAGTTTGGTGTTACAAGAGAGCGTATAAGGCAGATTGAGGCGAAGGCTCACGAGAAGATAAGACAGCATGAGAAGGTGAATAGATTGAGGAATTATTAGGTCATATAAATTTTCTCCACAAAAAAGCTTCTTTTCAAAACCCAGTCCCAATACCAGGTTATTTTGAAAAGAGATGCTTGTTTCTAAATGATATTTTGAAAACGGCTCAATCCTACCAAATGAGCCGTTTTTAGCTTGATTTTTTGGCAAAATGTGGTATTTTGAGTAGTATAAGATGAGTCCAGATAATGACAAAATAAATAGTGGTATAAGTAGGGAGCTTGTGGAATATGTATCAAATATCAAGAATGAGCCTAAATGGATGTTAGGTAAGCGTTTAGAGGCTTATGAGATGTATTTGAAGACTCCACTGCCTGCATGGGGCCCTTCTTTGTCGGGTCTCGATTTTGAGAATATGACTTATTTTGCAGACCCTAATTCTAGGGAAACTAGCGATTGGAATAAGGTACCGGAGATAATCAAAAAGACTTTTGAGGATCTGGGTATTCCTAAAGCAGAACGTGAGGTATTAGGTGGAGTAGGTGCTCAATACGACTCAGGCATTGTCTATCATAATTTGAAAAAAAATTTAGAGGACAAGGGAGTCATTTTTGAAAATATGGATGTGGCTCTTCAGAAATATCCGGATATGGTTAAAAAATATTTTATGACCGATTGTGTGCCAGCAAGCGATCATAAATTTACCATGCTTCACGGTGCTCTTTGGAGCGGAGGTACTTTCATCTATGTTCCAAAAAATGTGAAAGTAGATTTGCCTCTACAGGCCTATTTCAGGATGAATAAGCAAAGTTCTGCTCAGTTTGAACACACTCTTATTATTGGGGACGAGGGCTCAGAGATTACATACATTGAAGGGTGTTCTGCTCCTTCTTATACTACATCTTCTCTGCATGCCGGATGTGTGGAACTTTTTGTTCTAAAAGACGCCAAGATCAAATATATTAGTATAGAAAATTGGTCTAAAAATACGTACAATTTAAATACTAAAAAAGCTCTTGTATATGAAAATGGCGAAATAAAGTGGGTTAATGGAAATATGGGGGCTTCTGTGACAATGCTTTATCCGTCTTCTGTTTTACTTGGCGATGGCGCGAAGTCTGATAGTTTGAGTATAGTCTTGGCTTCTGGTAATCAGATACAAGATACCGGAGGAAAGGTGACTCACGTTGCATCAAATACCTCCTCTACTATGAGGTCAAAATCAATTTCCAACAAAGGTGGGCAAGCTATTTTTAGGGGTTTAGTAAAGATAACTCCAAAAGCAGACAATACCCAGTCCGCAGTTATTTGTGATTCTTTGATTATGGATAATGAGTCCAGTTCAGATACTTATCCTTCTGTAAAAAATCAAAATTCAAAATCACGCATTTCCCATGAGGCAAGAGTCGGTCGTATTGGAGACGAAGAGTTATTTTATTTAAAAAATAGGGGCTTTAGCGAAGAAGAAGCTGTGCGTATGATAGTTGGCGGTTTTGTGGGTCCTATCATAAAAGCTCTACCACTTGAATACGCAGTGGAACTTAATAAGTTAGTTGAGATAAGTATTTAATTATGGACGATTTATATCAAGCAAACATTTTAGACCATTATAGAAAGCCAAGAAACAAACAAGTTCTTGCTAATTTTGATATTAGGCATACGGGAAAAAATCCAAGTTGTGGAGATGATATTATTTTATATATTAAGTTTGATAGCGATGGAAAAGTTTTAAGAGCTAGTTTTGATGGAGAGGGGTGTGCTATCAGCCAAGCCTCTGCATCTATGCTTACGGAAAAAATGCGTGGAATGACGAAGGAAGAATTAAAAAAAATATCCAAAGATGATATATATAATATGTTGGGGGTCAAGGTGAATGTAGGAAGAGAAAAATGCGCCTTGCTCGCTCTTAATGCTCTCCAAGATGGTTTGGAGCAGATCAAATAATATGAAAGGATTAGAAATCAAAAAAATAAATCTTGAAGTTGGCGGGAAGAGAGTTGTTCGTGACACGAGTTTACTTGTTAGGTCTGGAGAAATTCATATTTTGATGGGTCAAAATGGCTCTGGTAAAAGTAGCTTTCTTAATGGTCTTATGGGGCATCCCAAATATAAAGTTACATCAGGAAGTATTTATTTAGATGACGATGACATAACAAACATGTCTACAGAAGAAAAGGCTAAAAATGGCCTTTTCCTTTCTATGCAACATTTGCCTGATATTTCTGGAGTTAGTCTTATTAACTTTTTACATAAGGCTTATCAAAGTATAAAAAATGAAAATGTTGGCGTTCTTGAGTTTAATAAAGAGATTGAGGGAAAAATGAAAGATTCTGGTATTGATGTTTCTTTTCTAAGAAGAAATGTGAACGCGGGGCTTTCGGGTGGAGAAAAAAAACAGACTGAGATTATTCAACTTCTGACTCTTTTTCCCCGCTTTGCTTTTCTTGATGAAATAGACTCAGGGGTAGATAGCGATTCTCTGACCAAAGTTTTTAATGCTATTTTAAAACTTAAAGAACAGGGAACAGGATTTATTTTGGTAACTCACTATGACAATATTTTAAAGCACATAAGTCCTGATTTTGTTCATATTATGTTTGGTGGAAAAATAGTTAAATCTGGAGGAAAAGAACTTGTTCAAGAGATTAAAGATGGCGGGTATACCAAATTAATATGCCAAGAATGATAAAAATATAATAAAATACATCTTACAAAACATAAAACAATTTTTTACCCGTCATCCCAACACCGCCCAGAAAAATTGTTTTATAAGATGTTTTTAAAAATTATCTACAAAATATGATCACAAAAGAAAAAGTTATAGAAAAATTAAAAGAAGTTAAGGACCCAGAGCTTAATATTGATATATATACTCTCGGGCTTATTTATGACATCCAAATAGACGAAGAAGGAGTGGCTATACTAATGACTCTAACAACTCCTTTTTGTCCATATGGAAACGAAATAGTTGAGAGTGTTGAAGAGAAACTAAAAGAACTTAATGCTTTAAGTGTAAGAGTAGATATTACTTTTGATCCTCCTTGGGAGGCGAGTCGAGAATTAAGAGATATGTTGGGTCTTTAAATTGTCCACAGGTATTTTTGGTTGCTTAATATGTTTGTGGTGGTAGTATAAAAAAAGAGTACAAACAATGAGGGAAAACAGAGGCTTGACAATCTTGTCACAAATGCTATAATTCTAAGAGAGAAAATTTATAAATTATAGGCTTTGCCAAGCCGTAGAAAGGAAAGGGCTAAGCATCCGTGAAGTAAATTCAAGAAGAAGACTCGGATAAGCTGTCGACTCTATCCCTATCGGGGATGTTGGACGTTGTCAGTTTATCCGAGTTTTTTTGTACCTGAAAGTTGTAGAACTTTGAAAACTAAAACCCCAAAAGAGGAGGAGGAGACATGAAGAACATACATAGTGTATTGTGTTTAGTTTGTATGGTAGTAATGGTCTCTTTTACTACCCCAGATCAGGCTTTTGCCCAAAGTAATCCCACTTTACTTGAATATCAAAATATCATTAATAGTATGGAATTATGGGATCCTTTGCCTAATGGACAGATGGCTATTATCGATGGATGTGGAATGTATGATCCCAACTTAACCTATCAAATATTTTTTCTTACTAAACATACAGTCTGGGCGTCTGGATCAAACGTTACTGCTGACAGTGCCAAGTCTCAGAATTTTGAAAAGGTAATTTATGTAGGGTGGGGTGATCCAAGAGGAGGTTATACTGGCCATTGGGGCTACATAGTGTCTGTAGACCCGAGGCCTCAATACTACATAGTGTTAGTAAGCAAGGCTCAAAAAATTAAACCAGTTTTTTTTCTGCAATGGCAGGAAATTGAAAAAGAAGCTTATTTTAACCAGTGTGGAAAGTATCTTCCCAAGTAAGATTTATTATAAAGCCCAGATTCTAATATTAGAATCTGGGCTTTAAAAAATCATTCGTCTGGTAATATGTTGCTTAATTTTTCTATAATCCAGTTATATAAATAATAGGTTAGGAAAAAAGCTGAAAGTATGCCCAAAAATCCAAAATAAATATCTTCCCAAAAATCCAGCTCTCCGAGCTGTGAGAAGTCTCCAAATATTTTTGTGCTGAATATTATATCAATTGAATATTCAATAAACTCCCATATAAACAACCACGTAAATAAGGAAAAAAAGGCTATAAACAAAATTTTAGATTTTCTGTGCCTAAAGGCTCCAAAAAAAATAAAAACAGTAAGAATCATTTTTGCCAAAACTAAAAGAGGGAAGACAAAAATTAGATGGAGAAACTTATCGTATTTATTTTTATAAAAAATTAAAGCTTTGTCTTCAAAAATTTTTGACGGTATGAGAAACAATGTAGCCAGAAGAAAAGATATAAAAGGTACTATTGTGTGGAGGAATCTGTCATATTGATATTCTTGCTGATGTAAAAAAAGACTTAGGGGTGCATTAAATATAACCATCAAAAAAACTAAAAAATCCATTATATTTATCCATTTTTCTGATAGATTTCTGATAGATTTTTGGTTTAGATAAAAGCTAATTCTGGGCAATAGAACAAGTATTGGTATTATAATCCCATATGGAATCATAACTATTTTCTGTGCATCAGTGGCTAGTTCAATAGCTACTACGATAGCACAAGCCACAAAGGTTGCTAGAAGCCAAAAATTGCTTATTTTGAGGACTTTAATCATACACTTAATTCTGGTACTATAATTTTATGCTTTTATACATCGTTATTGCAAGTATTTTGGAATCTTTAGCCTCTTTGATCGGGGTAGTCTTCTTGTTTTTGGGCTATGACAGGATAAAAGAGTATATTCAATATTTTATAAGTTTTTCTGTTGGAACGTTTTTAGGTGTTATTTTTTTTGATATTTTACCAGAGGCCTTGGATGTTTCTAATCAGGAAACAGTATTTTTATATGTTATTGTGGGCTTTTTGTTCTTTTTTCTTTTGTCTAGATTTGTAAATCTCTACCATGTTCATTACGAGGAAGATTTGATGTGCCACGACCACTACAAAAGGAAAAGTGGATATATGGTTCTTGCAGGGGATATCATACACAATTTTATAGATGGAATTATAATCGCTTTGGCTTTTCTGGCTGATTTACATCTGGGTATTATTACGACCATAGCGGTGCTTTTGCACGAGTTTCCTCAAGAGGCTTCGGATTTTTTTGTATTAGTACATTCAGGATTTTCGAAAGGCAAGGCCTTACTTTTTAATTTTTTAGTTTCATTGAGTACTATTGCCGGGGCTCTTTTGGCTTACTTTTTTGCAGTTAATGCAGAGAATATTATAGGTCCAGCCTTGGGTCTCGTAGCTGGTAATTTTTTATATATCGCAGCTTCTGATCTCATACCGGAACTTCACACTGGACATAGAGAAAATGGCGCTAATACTTTTGGCCAGTTTATATTAATCATTCTTGGGGTTGGACTTATGTATATCATAACAAGATCTATATCTGGGTAATTGACCAAAGTTGGTTTAGCAACTATCGTTAAGTGGTGAAAAATAAAAAACCCGCATCTTTTTAAAGGTGCGGGTTTTTCAATTAGCTATTTTGTTAGCTTATTATCTTATTTCGTAGATGAGGTTGATGTTTATGTTAACTTCTTGTGAGCCGGGTTCGATTGCTGGGGTTGGAGCTGATTCCGCTACAGATACATCTCCTCCTATTCCATATGCTTGGTATTTGTAGTTATATTGCGGATAATAATTTTCGTTAACCGAAACTATATTTCCTAGTTTAAAGTTTCCCGCTTTAGCTACCGCTTTTGCCTTTTCTCTTGCTTGTTCCATCGCTTCTTTCCTTGCTTCGTTTTCAATAGATGTGGGATCATCTATGGTGAAGCTTAAGCTGGATACTGAATTTGCTCCGTTATCTACTACTCCTGAAATGACGTCACTAATCATTTCAAAATTTCTTATTTTGACAGACACAATATTTGTTACGGTGTAGCCTACGATTTCAGGTGGAGGGCAGACTTCTGTTGAAGATGGCCCAAGTGGGCGTACCCCGCAGTTGTAATATTGGTATCTTGGGGATACATCATAGCTTTCGGTTTTTATGTCCTTACTATCAACGTCTTTTGACTTCACAAAAGCTATGGCGCTGTTTGTCTTTTCTGTATTTTCTTTCTGAAGCTTCGCTAAGTCAGTTCCTCCTTGTGTGATAACGCTAAATGTGAATTTAGCCACATCGGGTATAGCAACCACTTTTCCTTCTCCACTGACAGAAAAAGTTCTCATGGCCGGACGCTCAACTTTGCTTACGTATTGAAGAGCAGAATAGGCAAATACTAATATTGTTACAATAATCGCAATGCCTAAATAATTTTTAATTTTCTCGCTCATATTTTTTATTAATTATATTTATAATTTTTACACCTTATTTATACATCTTTTGTATTTTTTGACAATGTATAAAATTATCTAAGGGGAACAAACACAAAGCCAGGGTATTCCTTTTTTTGGATCTCTCCTTTCTCTTTTATTTCGATTTGCCAAATAGAGCTTTTTATCGGGATAACCATTTTGCCATTTTTCTTAAGTTGATTTAAGAGTTCTTCTGGTAGGCTGTCAGCTGAAGCGGAGACTAAGATTTTGTCATAAGGCGCTTCTTTTTTCCATCCCAGGGATTTCTCGGCTTTAAATATACGTGCATTTTTAAAGTTATATTTACCTGTGTTATGCCGTCCAAACGAAACCAGCTCTGGTATTAGCTCTACTCCATAAACTGACCCTTCTGGTCCTACTATGTTGGCCAAAAGAGCAGTAGTCCAACCAGACCCTGATCCTACATCGAGTACCCTGTCTCCTCTTTGTGGCGATAATATCTCAAGCATTGTGGCGACTGTGGTTGGTTGAGAAATAGTCGATTCGTAACCTATTGGTATGGGAAAGTCTTCATAAGCCTGATCTCTGTGTTTTGGTGAAACAAAATCGCGCCTGTCTATTTTTTTGAAAGCTTCTATTATTGCAGGAGTTTTTAGCTTGCCATTATTTACAAGTTGAGATATGAGATATTCTTTGCTCATACTATTTTATTTTGGAAATAGGGAAGACTACTTCTCTATTGGTTCAAGAGGCATTACAAAAGCCAACGCTAGATACATAAACAGAGCGAACCCAAAACTTAAAAATAGGGCTATTACAAATAGGACTCTTATGAGAGTCGGATCTAGGTCAAAGTAATGAGCCAAACCCCCAGCTACACCGGCTATTTTTTGATCAGTTCTTGATCTATATAGTTTTTTGGGGCTTTTAGTTGTCATATAGACTCATACTATCAAATATTATCTTCAATCTCAATCAATCTATTGTGCTTGGTTAAACGTTCTTCTTGTGTCGGTACACCCAGTTTAATGCCGTCTGTCTCTGTTGCATATGCCAAATCGGCAATAAAATCATCTCTTGTTTCACTGCTTCTATGCGATACTACAGTATGCCATCCCCACTCTTTGGCTTGTTTTATGGCATCGAACGTTTCAGTCAGTGTTCCTATCTGGTTTGGTTTTATGATAACACCATTGATTGCTTGTTCTTTGTGAGCTTTTTCCATTAATGCCAAATTAGTAGAAGTTAGATCGTCTCCTGATATGATGGTGTTTTGGCCTAACTCCTTAGTTAGTTCACGGAAGTATTTATAATCACCCTCTTTAAAAGGATCTTCTATGTACACAGGGTTGTAATTTTTTTTAATAGCAGAATAAATGGATAAAAGTTCATCCGCGCTTTTGTCTATGTTGCTTGCAGCCACATCTATACCTATGTCCACTTTGTCCTGTATACCAAGCTCCAATAACGCATTATTTATTATTTTAAAAGGTTCAAGATTGTCTTGAAAATTGACAGCAAAACCACCCTCGTCTCCAATTTTTAGGTTCTCTTCTTGGAATATATTTATTAAAATGTTCTCTAATTTTTTATATACATTTTCACCGGTAAAACTAGCCTCTTTGAAAGAATCTGTCTTTGGGATTATTAAATATTCCTGAAAATCTAAATTATTTTTCGCGTGCAGACCTCCATTTATGACATTCATAAAAAGTCTCGGTTTTTTTGTCGGTTTTCCATGTAATTCATACAGGATTCTGAGGTATTGCCAAAGAGGAATATTTTCAGAAAATGCTGATACTCTGGCACAAACAAGAGAGGTGGCTAGTATTGTGTTGGCACCGATATTTCTTTTTGTTTTAGTGCCATCAATCTCAATAAGGGCCATATCTATGGACTTTTGGTTTTTTGGGTTTAGTCCACGCAAGGCGGGTTCTACTATGTTTTTAATATTTTCTATTGCTTTATCTGGAGACACATAAGAAGCCTCTGATTTGCTTTTGCTCTTTCCTTGGGGCACAGAAGCGCTTGCTCCAGTGCCATCATCTAGCTCTATAATGACCTCTATGGTTTCATCTCCGCGCGAGTCTAGAGTTTTATTTGCAGATAGAGAAGTAATATTAGCCATAAATTTATTCTTGAATATTAAGTTTTTTTTCTTTTTCTGCTATGGCAATCAGGCTTTTTATCACGGTATCAGGACTTAGGGATATTGATTCTATGCCTTGCTCTATTAAGAATTCTGCAAATTCTATATAGTCTGACGGAGCTTGTCCGCATATCCCTATATATTTACCCCTTTTTTGACAGGCTTTTATTGTTTGAGAAATCATTGTTTTCACAGCGGGATCTTTTTCATTCGTTATGTGGCTTATGGTATTTGAATCTCTATCAAGGCCAACAACTAACTGAGTTAAGTCATTTGAGCCGATAGACATTCCGTCAAAGATATTCAAAAAATCATTAGCAAGTATAACATTGGATGGGATTTCACACATTACATATATTTTTAATGAAGGATCATTGTCTCTATTTAAACCGTATTCTTTCATTATATTAATTACTCGCTCTCCCTCTTCTGTGGTTCGACAAAATGGGATCATTGGTATGATATTTTGTAAACCCATATCGTCCCTTACTTTTTTTAAAGCAAGACATTCTAATCCAAAAGCTTCTTTAAACTTAGGATCGTAGTATCTGGATGCTCCACGCCAGCCAATCATTGGGTTTGATTCTTTTGGTTCATAAAGACCTCCGCCTATGAGGGTGCGATACTCGTTTGTTTTAAAATCAGAAAATCTGATAATAACCTTATTTGGCCAAAAAGCAGCGCCAATTTTTGCAATTCCCCCCGCTAGGTTGTCTATGTAGTATTTTTTCTTGTCTTTGTATTCTTGGGTTAGTTTTTCTATTTTTTTGGTGATGTGTCTAATTGAACGGTCATCTGATTTTTTATTTTTTTCAAAATCAATCAGAGCATTGGGGTGTATTTGTATATGGGATCCTATTATAAATTCTAGTCTACCAAGTCCAACTCCTTTTACTGGCAAAAAGTGCTTGCTAAACGCTTCATCTGGCGTGCCGATATTAACCATTATTTGGGTTTTTGTTTCGGGGACTTCATCTAGGTGGTTTTCTTTAATACGGAATTTTAAGTTACCTTTGTAGATTATGCCAGTTTTTCCAGACGCGCAGTCTACGGTTATGTCTTCTCCCGTCTTGATAAGGCTAGTGGCATTTTTGGTTCCAACAATTGCCGGTATTCCAAGTTCTCGACTGACTATCGCCGCATGGCTTGTACGACCGCCTTTGTCTGTTACTATGGCTCCGGCAATCTTCATGATTGGCTCCCAATCTGGATCGGTCATTTCTGTTACTAAGACTTCGCCTGCTTTAAAACTATGAATACCTGATACATTTTTTATGACCCTTGCTTTGCCTTGGCCTATTTTTGTGCCGACGGCCGTTCCTAAAACAATCTCATCTCCTTTTTCTAAAAGCTCGTATTCCGTATAAACTTTCTTGTTTTCCGTGGAGTGTACGGTTTCTGGCCTGGCTTGTACTATAAATAACTCGTTTGTTTTGCCGTCTTTTGCCCACTCTATATCCATAGGGCTTTTTCTGTTCTTTTTTTCTGAAAAATACTTTTCTATTTCTGCTCCCCATTTTGATAGGGCGATAATTTCCTCATCTGAAAGGCAAAATTTAGCAGATTCTTTTTTTGATGTTTTTACTATTTGTGTATCATTGGCTTTTTTGCCATAGATCATCTTTATATCCTTGTCTCCCATCTCCTTGGATATGATGGGGTTAGGTGATTTGTTAAGCATCGGTTTGAATACCATATATTCATCCGGGGTGACCTTGCCTTGGACTATCATTTCTCCGAGACCATAAGAGGCATTTATAATAACAACATTCTCAAAACCTGTTTCTGTGTCTATGGTAAACATGACTCCGCTTGAGGCCAAATCAGAGCGAACCATTTTTTGTACAGCTACAGATAGCGCGACATCAAAATGAGAAAAACCTTTATCTGTTCTATATGAGATGGCCCTATTGGTAAATAGGGAAGCAAAGCACTTTTTGACTGCCTCCACTATTTGTTTCTCTCCTGAAACATTTAAGTATGTTTCTTGTTGTCCCGCAAAAGAGGCGTCTGGCAGGTCTTCTGCTGTGGCTGATGATCTTACAGCCGTATCTGTATTTTCCCCATATATGGAGTTCAGATTTTTATAAGCTTTTTTTATTTCATCTTCAAGTTTCTGAGAGAAAGAGGCTTCAAGAATAATTTTTCTAACCATAGCCCCTCTTTTTTCCAGATCTTTTATATCTTTAGTATCTAATTCGGTTAATGTTGTTTTGATTTTCTCTCTAATATCTCCGTGATCTAAGAAGTGATTATACGCTTCTGCTGTTACAGCAAAACCGTTTGGAACATTTATACCTTTTGATTTTAACCCAGTAAACATTTCTCCTAAAGCGGCATTTTTTCCTCCAACAATAGGAATGTCATTTATGGTTATATCTTCAAACCAAATGATAAAAGGTTTATTATGTTTGTTGCTTGGCATTTTTAATTTCTTATAGCTATAACTAAGTCTGAGACATTTGATCCTGTTGGGCCTGTGTCTATATAATCTCCTGTTTTTTCAAAAAAATCATAAGAACAATTTTCTGTAACACATTTAGTTGCGCTAAGCCCTAGTTTGTTCGCGGTATTTTTTGTAATTATATCACACAGGCCTCCGGCATGACTGGTGTTATCTACACCATCTGATGCTAGACCCATTACCAAGGTGTCTTCTTTGACTAAGTCTAGTGTTGCAAGAGCAAGTTCTTGGTTCCTACCCCCTTTCCCTGGATGTTTGACTATCACTGTTGTTTCTCCGCCATAAAGAAGTACTGTTTTTGGATCAGATTGGCTGATTTGCTTGGCAATTTTTACTCCTGTTTCGGCGGCGTCGCCGACAAGACAACTACTGCATATATTTGGGTTAAAGCCCAATTCTTTTGCCTTGTCTGACATAGCCTCCAACGCAACTTCGTTTGATAAGAAGAGTATATTTTCCACATTTGCAAAATACTCATCTTTCTTGGGTGTTTCTATAAGAGTGCTTATTTGGAAACCGCACTTATTAGCGATTTCATATTTATTTATAATGGCTCTGGCGTCTTCCGCTGTGGTGTTGTCTTTTATGGTTGGTCCTGAAGCCACGAATTCTATGTTGTTGCCCGGGATGTCAGAGAAAATAATAGATACTACTTTTGCAGGATAAGCATACTTGGCCAAAAATCCTCCTCTGGCGTAGGAAATATGTTTTCTGATTATATTTATATCCTGAATATCAGCTCCTTCTTTAAAGAGACAACCGATAATTGCCGACTCGTCTTGGCAGGTCATATTGTCTGGTTGGCATAGTAGAGTAGAGCCTCCACCGGAAATAATCATCAATACTAGGTCTTTTTCGGTCAGGCCTGTTAAAAGTTCAATAATAGCTTTTGTTCCGTATATATTTCGTTCAGAAGGGAAAGGGTGGTCTCCTTGGTAACTCTTTAGTCTTTTGAGAGTGTCGCTACTGGTCATATCCATTACTATACCGCTTGTTATTTTGTCGCTAAGTATATCTTCTAATACCAGCCCTGCTTCAAGTGAGCATTTGCCGATACCAATCACAACTAATTTTTCTATTTCGCTCAAGTCAAAAGAGGACCCCTTGATGGTTAGAATTTTGTTATCCAAGTGTATGTTCTCTTTTATAAAGTTTTTTGTATCTATGGCATTTAGTCCCGCTTCTGCGATTTGGAGGGATGCTTTGCGGAGATCACTTTTTGCCAATCCGTCAAAATTCCTTATCTTCATCCCTTTAGTATACCATCTGTGTTTTTGAAATACCCACTTTTATGTGGGTATTTCAAGTATTTAGCTATTCGGTTGGTTCCGGTATTACACATCCGGTTTTTTCTGATAATTTTTCAAGTGACAGCTCTCCCGTTTCTCTGGAGCCGTCTGCAAAGTCCCATGTTGGGTAGTTTGTGATACTTTTGTCTATACAGATTTGCAACTGCCCTTGTTTGTCCGTAGTGGAGCATTCTACATATGGTAAAAGTTTTTGAGCTTCACCAAACATTGATTTTTGGTTATTACAATGAGAGCACCAAAAAGCACCGTAGAAAATCGCCCCTTCGTTAGCAAGGCACTGAGCAAATTCATTTAAGACCAAAGGTGGTTTGCTCTGGCTTTTGATTAGCGCAAGTACGATTACAGCTATTAAAATAATACCAATAGCTACTAAATATTTTGATTTTTGAGACATATAGGTTATTTTACCCAATCAATGAATAAAAATAAAACTTATTGTTTTTGACAGACGATGCGTTATTTGGTATAAATACGATTGCTTTAGTTCTTTGATATTAATAAATAAAGAAAGGAGGTAGTGATTGGGTCAGTGTTTGCCATTGTATCAATTATTTAATTATTACTGGAGGAGGGTTTCTGTGAAAAAGATTCTTGTTTTAGTAATTATTTTTGTTTTTTGTGTAGCTAATCCCAGTTTTGCCGTGGAGGAGAATCCGAATGAAGATCTGCTATTAAAGCAGGGCGCTCAAATTTTTGAGGAGCGCTGTATGATATGCCATGGTGTTAATGGCGACGGAGATGGATTGCTGGCTGATAGTCTCAATCCAAAGCCTCGTGTCTTTACGGACCCATTGGAGATGGTGGATGTTAACTGGGGTCGTATGTGGCATGCAATAGAGGATGGCAGACCCGGGACGGCTATGCCTAGCTTCAGGGAAGCACTTACCAATAAAGAAAAAGAGGCGGTGCTTACTTATGTAAAGTCATTTTTGGGTGGAGAAGAGCAGTATGAGATCAATTTGTGTCTCACCTGTCAGATTACTTTTTATACTGATGAACTCGAGTTAGTCATTAAGGTTCAAGAAAAAGAGGGAAAAGAGTCTGACTGGCTCGAGGTCAAGAAAGAACAATCCAAAATAACAATGGGTATTGGGGAAGAGTTCCAGTTGATGATGCATTCTTTAATGAAAGAAAAGAACTCTAACACAATAAGGTATTTTGCCTTGGCAACAGACAAAAATGGTAAGGTATTGGCCTCGTATACCATAAGGGTCCACAGTAATCTGGTTGGTACTTATAACATGGAATCCAAGTATAGTTTTTTACCCCTTTCTTAGGTTTCAAGATACACTACAAAAGCAGGCAAAATATTTTGCCTGCTTTTCCATTGTATGAAAATTAAAATACCACCCGGGGGTGGTATTTTAACTCATTGCCTTATTTTACACCGTTATAGAAAGCAAATCTCAATGGTTCACCGTATTCTCCCGGCACTGAATAGTACAATTCACTATTTTCCGCCCAGCTTGGTGTTTTGGTAACGCTTTTTGGTGAATAAAAGTGTCTTACTGTTATGGGAAAGGGTCTTTTTGGTTCATTAGCGTAATATACTTCCTCCGCTATTTCTAGAGCCTTGTTCCAACTTTTATTTGCTGTGTCGCTGTATTCCAAGCTGACGTTATTTTTGTATTCAGGGTCGTAAGTATTTAGCCCCGAAAACTGATTCTTGCTTTTGGCAACAGATTCATAGGTTTTATCACCTCTGTAGGCCGTGTCCTTTCTGTTTCTGGCAACCCAAGCGATTAGCTTCATTTCTTCTGAAACTTTGGTTTCTGAATAAATAATTCTGGCCAGCCAAAGTATTTCGCTTCTATCGTTCACATCTGATACTTCCTGAACCAGCTTGGTCGGGGGAGCATCTGAATCATCCGCTACATTACCTGACAGAATGTTGCTGATAATCAATAGTGCGGTAAAAAATCCCATATATTTAATTTAAAATAAAAACACCCGAAGGTGTTATGATTAATGACGACCTTTTGTCATCTGTTGCTATGTTAGCATATTTAAATAAACTTGTCAAGCATAAAAAAGTGTGGTCTATATTATAATACGGCTTAACAAAGCCGTATTATTATGGTTTAATTTTATTCATTTTTTGGGTCATTACGAAAAAAACCCTCGTTTTGACGAGAGCTTTTTTCACACTGACTTACTCTGTATGGAGTAAACATCCGCTGTTTTTAATATTTAGAGTTCTAAGATCTAATTCATAAGATTAGACACAAACCGAACTCATTTTTGTTTTTTATATATAGTCGGAGTTCCTCCACACTCTATATTGAGTAAATCTAGTTATATTATCTTCCTTCTTTTTTTAAAGTCAATCCTTAAAAATGCTCAAAATGGGGGAGAACTAGTGCATTGCTTGTGTAAAAGCTGTGCAATACCTGTGGGAAAGTCTCTTTTTTAATATTGTTGCGCGCAGAGTCTTTCAAGGTTGTGTTGAAAAATAAGAGGCTTTGAGGATTTACAAAAATTTTTCTTAAATTAAAAGAAAAACATAAAAATGGGTGGATAAGTAAAATAAAAACCGCCACATTCAGATTATATGAATGTGGCGGTCGAGGACCAAGCCCGCGACAGGCCAGGTATGGTTTAAATAGTGCGTTCTATTATCTTAGTGTTCGGACCCGTTCTTATGACAACAACCCCGTCGTCTTGGCTTATATGAATAATCCCATCTTTGACTGTATATAATCCAGTACGTGGAAAAAATAAAGAGGTTATAGCTATTCTGCGTGGTAGACTACCACCGTTTCCCAGGTTAGTAATTTGTTTGACCTTTAGTTTGGTTGATTTCACAATAAAAAGTAACTTTGGTGGAGCTAGCCACCAATGGTCCTCCCACTTGTCGAGGCCTATGGTTATCTTTTCTAAATCAACTGTAGCCATGGACCCTGGAGATAACCCCGCTTTTTTTATTTGAAGTAATAAAGAATAAGGTCTCTCATTTTTGGTTTTTAGAAAATGGAGATCAAATAGCGCTTCTGGTAATTTGTCCGTAGCTTTTTGTTGATTTCTGGTAAACACTGCTTTCATCTGCTCCTCCTCCGATAAATAAATTAACATTTAATAAAGAACCGTAATTTTTTAACGAGATAGAAAATCACCCCTTTCTTTATTTTATCTGAACAATTTTTACCATATATTTTTTGGTAATGCAAGAAGTATAATTAAAAAGCCACTATACTCAAAATCAATGAATATAGTGGCTTTGGTTGTGAAAAGGTGATGTTGTTATATGTTATACCAGAACCAAACTTGATTCTTTTTTGTGTTGGGAGATAGTCATGCCTGGCTTTTCCCATGGGGTAATGCTGGTGTAATTCATATTGTGTAGTGTTAGTAATCCCCCCGATGATGAAATAAACACATTTTTCATCAAAAATTCGCCACGGGTAGTAAATATAAATTTTTTCATACTTACTTTTTTGGGAAGAGCGTGGTTCGATCCTCTTTTAGTAAATCTGATATTGTGTAAAGTTTGTATATTGCATAGGTAAATGTTAGTTGCTTTGTGTGCTGGGTCCGTATTTTCTGGGTTGTTGTGTAACTCCCAGCCTACTCTAACTGGGCCTATGTTTACAATGATCTGGTCGCCTCCAGATATTCCAGCTCTTTTTAATTCTCTAAGCAAAACACTTGGCTGGGAAACTGATTTTAGTGTGCCCTCAAATTCAAATATCATAAGTAAGATCTCCTCCATATGGTAAGTTTGTTTGATAAAGAACTTATTAAAAAGATATAAATTACCTCCTTTCTTTGTTTTGTCTGAACAATTTTTATCATATATTTCCATGTAGGACAAGTATAGTAAAAAGCCGTCATACAAAATCTGTATGACGGCTCTTGATGGTATTTACCCACGCGAAGGGTAAAGTTGGTTTAGGCTTCTGTGGCCTCTATGTAGGGAACAAATTTGCAAAGCTCACTAACGTAACGTTGCCGTTCTGATATTTTAAAATTTAAAATATCTCCTATTATAGTTGGGTCATCAGTAAGCCCTGCTTTTTTAACATATCTCCAATCTTGATTGGTTAATACATTGCCTCGATTAGTCCGTTGAACACAGTGCATCTCCTTGTTAAAGTTCATAAAATCTAACCGTTCACTAGGGGATTAGCCTAGCACAGAAAGGATCACCCCCTTTCCAGCTTTTCTTTTATGGTTGGCGGAATCGTAACTTGGTAAGTAGTAACACCGCTTTTTGAATGCACTGTGGGCACCCCCTTAAGTGAAAGTTGAAGAAAACATCTGCTATTTTAATATCACACAAAGCTTTAATTTTCAAGCTTAAAGGATATGTGAATATCTACATTTTTTACCAATATGATAATATATCCATATGGATAATATAAAAGAAATAGCAAACAGGTTGGTCTCTTTTGATAAGGGTATACTGGCTGCTGACGCTAGTGTGAACACTATGAATAAGAGATTTAAAGCTGTCGATGTAGAAGAAACAGAAGAAATGAGACGGCAGTACAGAGAACTTCTTCTTACTACTGGTGGCATTGAGGATTATTTAAATGGGGTAATACTTTTTGATGAAACAATAAGACAGAATACGAGTGATGGTACTCCGCTTGTGGAGGTCGTAAAGCATAAAGAGATAATTCCCGGTATTAAAGTTGATTCCGGTACGGTTGATCTACTAGGATCCCCTGGAGAAAAGATCACAGAAGGGCTTGAGGGCTTGAATGCCAGGCTTAAAGAGTATTTTGGTATGGGAGCTCGTTTTGCTAAATGGAGGGCTGTTATAGCTATAGGAGATAGTATACCTACTGATGTAGCTATAAGAGAAAACGCTAAGGTTTTGGCCAAGTACGCTTTGGCGTGTCACGAAGAGGGTTTAGTTCCTATGGTGGAGCCTGAAGTTTTGCTTGATGGCACACATTCCATCGAGAGAGCGGAGGAAGTTGTGATAAAAACTCTTAATATAGTCTTCGATGAATTAAAAAATGCTCAAGTAGATATCAGCGGAGTTTTACTAAAATCAAGTATGGTTTTGCCGGGTAAAGATAGTGGGCAGATTAAAACCCCAGAAGAGATAGCAGAGGCTACCATTAGAGCTTTCAAGCAGTCTGTACCCGATGAATTACCAGGGATTGTGTTTTTGTCTGGCGGTCAAAACCCAAAAGAGGCTACTCTTAATCTAAATGCAATTAAAAAACTTGGTTTGCAGCCATGGAAACTTACTTTTTCGTATTCAAGAGCATTGCAGGAGCCAGTATTGGAAGCGTGGAAGGGTGAGTCAGAGCATACAGTAAAAGCTCAAGAATTTTTCTTGAAGCGTTTAAAGTTAAATCAACTTGCTTTGAAAGGGGAGTATGATCCGGTGATGGAGTTATAAAAAAGAGCCCGTATCTCTATGGATAAGGGCTCTTTTTTTTGCATTCTTCAAACAGTCCGCAGAACGAAAGTGAAAATGAAGCAGTGGCTGTGTAATAAGTATCTGTTTCGTAGCTTGGTTGCGGGAATTGATCTTGGGCGATAAAATTTAGGCTGACTTGCCAGAGTTCTCCGTGATGGCTCATGCTGGCGGTATATGTTCCAAATAATTTATCATACTGAAAAGCTTGAGGGTTATATAGCACATCAAACTTCTGTTCAAAAAAAATGTTTTGGTAAATTTGCCACGAATGAGCAAGTCCCCAGTTGATATCGAGTCTCTCAAAAGAAAGTAATTTTTCTTCTTGTGGTGTTGGTAGCAAAGATGGGAATGGTGTGTGTGCTATGGCGTATGGTTTGAATTTGTGGCCAGAAAACAAAAAATTTTTAGATGCATCTGCATATATTTGTAAATCATCGCCTTGAGTCAAGCCTGCACTTAAATCAATCCCTTTAACATTTCCAAAGACCCCAGTGGCATACTTTTCTAAGTAAATACCTTCTGGCAATACGGAATACAAGCTCCATCTTAATTGAGGATCTCTTCCTAAGACTTTTTCACCGAAATATGTTTTTGGTGTATAGAATTTAGTAAACTCGTCTGGGCTGTTTTCGTGAGCTTCTGTTTGGAATGCAAAAATAATTGTTGTCAGAAAAAATAAAAAGAACTGTTTTCTCACATCAAAACCTCCTTTCAGAAAATAAAATGTGAAATATGCCAGTCTTTATTTAAACGTTTTTTTAAGTTTATGTCAAATAATGCTCTACAACAAAGCCCCCCGCGTCATCCAGGGGGCTTTTCTATGGTATAAGTATGGTCCCATGTCCCATAACAACTATTACATTCCAGTCTGTCACAGAGTATGTTTGTTTCAAAAAATGATAGGAATTTACAATATCCATACCAGCGCATTATTTGGTCTTTCTTGCCACAATACGGACACTCTTTTGGGGTTGGTCGTTTTTCTTTTGGGATAACATTAGAGCATATGTAGTCTTTGGAAAATAGAATAACCAACGTCTTTAAAAGAGTATTTTCTCGCGTATTTATTTTCATTGCATACCTCCATTCTGGATAGGATGTATTTTAGAAAAAGGTACTCTCCGCTAACCATATTGTTTTTTATTGTGCTTAAAGTCAAGTTATCTAATACCAGTATCTATATTGATGTTGAGATTTAGAATTTCACCTACTTTGATTTTGATGGTTTTTGGAAGTTCAAACTTACACCCTAGGTATTGGCAATTAGACAAATCCAAACTATAATTTCCAGCTGGAATTTCTCCTTGGAAAGATCCGTCAGAAGAAATATCTATGACAATAGGACTGTCTAGGTCAAGAAGATTTTTGGCGCTCAAAGGCTCAAGAACAATTCTATGAGATAGATAGATATCTTTTATAATCAGGTTATCGCATGGTTCCACAGGGCACAATGGTCCTATATTTACAGAGCCTTTTATTACACCAGTGCCATCTTCTGTTATTATTATTTTCTCGCTTTCTTTTGTTTCGTCTGCCACTGGGCATTCTGCGAACTCGCAATTTGGGCCAGATCGTCCCACTGCTGTGCCGTCAGAGCATATCTTTGCCTCTAGGGTACAAGATTTTTCTGTCTCAGTGGGGGTGTTGCTGTAAAAAAAAGAAAGCCCTATTAAAACAAGTAAGACCCCCGAAAGCCATAAGACCTTCTTTGTTTTAATAGGCAAGTTTCTGGACCAGGTTGGTGGGTAATTCATAATATTAAAATACCATATAGAAAAACCCCCCGCCATAGGGCGGGGGGTTTTTCAAATTCTTTATGCTCGGCTAACATTGATAGCGTTTGGGCCTTTTGGACCGTCTGCTACTTCAAATGTAACCTCATCTCCTTCACGCAGTTCGTTGTATCGTACATTCTTTAGCTCATTTGAGTGGAAGAAAAGATCTTTGTTCGCACCCTCCTGAGTAATGAATCCGAATCCGCGATCAGTTAATCGAGCGATTGTTCCTTTATTCATTTCTGTAAGAGAAACTATGTTAATAAATACTCAAATACAGTGTACTGTACGAAGAAACTCGACTTCGCTTCTCTTACAGTCCTGATTTGATTAAGGTCATCTTAACATATTGACTATGTAATGTCAACTTAATTTACTTGAAACTTGGCTTTTTGATGACTTGAATCACTTTTCCGGCAATATTAAAGTCATCATTTTCGTGTATAAATATGGGTGGAAAGTCTTTTGTGGACTGAGAAACAAGAGCAATACGGTCATTTTCTTTATCTAGATAAAACTTTTTTACATTGGCTAGATTATCAAACACCGACACCACGACATCTCCATTTTGGGGATGTTTTTCGTTCTGATCAATAATCAGATAGTCACCATCTTCAATATTATTTCCTTTTATGTTTGCTTGGTTCATTGAAAGTCCGCTTGCTCGTATGGCGTACATATCTTTTTTCTTGTGTAGCAAGGAAGAAGATATTTTTAAATATCCTTCAAGGTTGCTGTCTGCATAGAAGGTGGCAGGTCCACAGTTAGCAGTACCTAATATTGGAATTGAGACTAGGGAAGTACTACCCGCTACCTTGCCAGGCTTTGTTTTCTCTATAAGTCCCTGATTTTTAGAAATTTTTAAAAGTCCTTTTTTTTCAAGTTGATTTAGGTGGTGCTTTATTTTTTGGGGGAATTGCTCTCCTATAAGTGCGCCAATTTCTCTGAGTGTCATCTGACCAAGGTTTTTTTCTTCAGAAAGTTTTAGTAGATTTTGCTGAATTTTATGCATCTTGTTTTTAAAAGGTTAGTTTTATAACTAATATGATTATTTTAATTGTTGTCAAATATAAAGTCAACAAGTTATCCACAGTTCTGTAAATCTAGAAAAGTTGACAAGGTTGACATCTCGAATACAATGAAAAGTAGATAATTATTATTTTAAATTTATTACTTATAATTTTTATTAATTTAATTAAAAACTTTATGTTTTCAGATTTTCAAACAAAATATAAACGTATGGCCATTTATCGCCACAAAAAATCTATTTGGTTTAGGTCTATTAATTTTCAACCACCAAAAATTACATTGAATTATTAAAATTCTAATAACATAAAAACTATGTCAACCAGAGTACTGCAATCTCTTTTAAATAAAGAAATCGATAAGCTCAATAAGCGTATTGATAGAAAAATTATAAAAGGTCTTTCTTATAGGCGAGATGCCCTTACTCATAAACTACTACTGTCCAAACTCCAGAGGATTAACGGATCTAAGTATAGAAGAGTTTCGGTTGCGTCGCTTCTGGCTTTATGAATATGATAAATAAAATGAGCTAATAAAAACCACTCTTTTGTGGGTGGTTTTTTAGGAGTACTTTCATGTATGGTTAGATTCCAGCTTACGATATTCTTTTTTGATATTATTTTCTGCGAGATCTGTTTCTTTCGTTTTCGGTAAGAAATTTCTTTCTTAACCTGACATTTTTGGGTGTAATCTCTAAATATTCATCCTCAGACATAATCTCGAGACCTGATTCTATGGTGATGAGATGTGCTGGCACTAGCTTAACTGCTTCGTCAGATCCTGATGCTCGCATGTTTGTTAACTGTTTTCCTTTTGTTGGATTCACTATCATTTGCTCTCCTTTAGAAGTGTTGCCAACTACCATACCTTCATAAACTTCGGTGTTTTCTTTTATGTATAGAGTTCCTCTGGTTTGTAAGTTTGCGAGAGAAAAGGTGAGTGTTTTGCCAGTGACTTGCGATACCATAGAGCCTACATCGTGACGAACTATCTCTCCTGCATATGGCCTGTATCCGATTGTGCGGTGCGACAAAATACCCTCGCCCTTGGTGTCTATGACAAATTTGTTGCGGTATCCAAATAATCCACGGCTTGGTCCCTCAAGGAATAAAAGCACACGATCGTCGTGCAATTCCATATGCATAAGAATCGCTCCTCGCAGACTCAGTTTCTCTATAACTTTTCCTTGGAATTCACTAGGCACATCAATCACTATCTCTTCAAAAGGTTCGTGGAGCTTGCCATCTATTTCTTTTGTTATTACTTCGGGTCTTGATACCTGGAGTTCGTAACCCTCTCGACGCATATTTTCAAGTAATATTGCAATGTGCAGTTCCCCTCGGCCGTATACGGTAAATTGTTCACCACTTCCAGTGTTAAAATCTACTTTAAGTCCAACATTAACCTCGAGTTCTTTTTCTAGGCGATCTCGTATTTGTCTACCGGTGACAAATGTGCCATCACGTCCGGCAAATGGGGAATTATTTACCAAGAAAGTAAGTTTGATGGTCGGCTCATCAATAGCGATAGCATCAAGAAGGGCTGTGTCCGGAGAATCCGTAATAGTGTCTCCTATGTAGACATCAGGCAGACCAGCCATTATGGCAATATCTCCTGCCGTTATTTCTTGTACTTCTTTACGTGAAATTCCTTCAAATGTGAAAAGTTTTATTATTTTATATTTGTCATTTTCTCCAGATTGCTTTTTGTCATATACCGTATCGCCAACTTTAATAGAACCATCGTATACGCGCACTATGGCTAATCGTCCAAGAAAGTTGTCGTACGCTAGATTAAAAGGTTGTGCTCTGAAAGGTGCGTTGACATCTCCCCCAGATGAAACCGGGGCATGTTCAAGAATCATGTCTAGAAGGGGAGTAAGGTCTTTTGACTCATCTGTAAGTTCTCTTTTTGCTATTCCATTTCTGCCTATTGCGTATATAACAGGGAAGTCTAGCTGTTCATTTGTTGCCCCCAATTCTGAAAATAGCTCAAATACCTGGTCGTGTACTCGACTTGGGTTTGCTGCTGGCTTATCTATCTTATTAATAACCAAAATAGGTCTAAGGCCGAGCATTAGTGACTTTTTAAGTACAAATCGTGTCTGAGGCATTGGTCCTTCTTGTGCATCTACTATAAGTAGTACTGAGTCAATAGATCTCAACACGCGTTCTACCTCTGAGCCGAAGTCTGCGTGGCCCGGTGTATCAACTATGTTGATTTTTGTGTTTTTGTAAAAAACAGCAGCGTTTTTAGAGTAAATGGTAATACCACGCTCTTGTTCAAGCGTGTTGCTGTCCATACTTACCCCTTGGACTGATGCGTTGGTTTGACGAAGTATTGCATCAGTTAGGGTTGTTTTGCCGTGGTCAACGTGGGCTATAATCGCTATGTTTCTGATTTCCATTATGATTGAATATTATTGAAAGAAAAAATCTCCTTGCTGGAGATTTATCAAGAATCGAATAATACCACATTTGCAGTAATAAGTACATTTTTTAAATAAATGTTCCAAGATTGGGTACTGAGTGTTGGTTATGTGGAGGGGCAAAATCGATAGTTGTCGTAGCTCATATTTTAAGAGAGGTATTTACCGGATATTATAATTGTGCTATTATTTTATGATCATGTCAACAAGGCAACACTATGATGTTATTGTGATTGGTGGAGGGCCATCTGGAATGATGGCTGCCGGTCGTGCCGCCGAGCGTGGCAGGCGAGTCTTGCTTATAGAAAAAAATAAGGATGTTGGAAAGAAGCTTTCTATTACTGGAGGTGGGCGCTGTAATATATTCAATGCGGAAGAAGACAAGCAAAAACTTTTATCTAATTATGGAGATGCTGCAAAGTTTCTTCATTCAACATTTGCTCAGCACGGAATGCGGGATTCATGGGATTTTTTTGAAGGTAGGGGATTATCGGTAGTTGTAGAAGCAAGAAAAAGAGCTTTTCCTGAATCACAAAAAGCGTCTGACGTAACAAGAATTATGAAGCAGTATGTTACATCTAATAATGTTGAACTTAAAACAGACACGAGGGTGCTGGGTTTTAAAATTGAAAATGGAAAAATCATAGGAGTTGAAACAAATAGTGGTTTGTATGTAGGCGATGCTTATGTATTGGCAACAGGTGGCTCATCATATAAAGAAACTGGTTCTACTGGAGAGGGTGTTAGTTGGTTGAGCAAGCTCGGGCATACTGTACATAAAGCAAACCCAAACATAGTTCCGTTGATAGTTCAAGAAGAGTGGGTAAAGGCTCTTTCTGGTACAACATTGTCGTTTATGAAAATTACTTTTGGCACTAACAGAACTAAGGACCAAGGACGCTTTTCTCGTGTCGGTAAAATATTATTTACACATTTTGGTATATCTGGCCCGCTTATTCTTAACTCTGCGCACGATGTTAAAAAATTACTCGAAGAGGATAATGTTATGGCGAGTATAGATATGTATCCGGATACTGAGGTTGATACTCTTCGCAATCGTGTACTAGAAATTTTTAATCAAAATAAAAATAAAACTTTAAAAAATATAATAAAAGAATTTGTGCCAGCTGGTATGGATGGAGCCTTTGCTAAACAGCTTTCGTTGGATTTACAAGAAATGAAAGTACACAGTGTTAGCAAGAAAGAACGCTATATGATTGTAGATTTTCTTAAGGCAATGCCTTTGACTATTATTGGCACAATGGGTATGGATTGGGCAGTTATTTCAGATGGTGGAGTTGATCTAAAGGATATTGATACTAAAACAATGAGATCCAAATTGCATAGCAATCTTTATTTTACAGGTGATGTACTCAATATTAATAGACCCAGTGGAGGCTATTCATTACAACTTTGTTGGACAACCGGATACGTAGCTGGCTCGCACGTCTAAATACTCAACAATCTTTTGAAGAGAGAGGATTATTAATCTGTGGATTTTGTATGTTGGATGTGCTGTGGAAGCCAGTCCATAAACTTCTTACGATGCTGATCGAGGGACCATGATTCATCTTCTTTAAATAGTCCAGGGTGAGTCTTTCCAAATTCTTTCAAAAATAAGACAGATGCACGGGGAAACTGAGAAGGCAAATTCTCGTTATAGGACTCTAGGAAGTCGTTGAGAGATAGTTTCTTTTCGCTTTTTTCTTTATGTAAGTCAGGAGTTTTCATTACTCATGACAATACCATAAAATACATCATAAATCAAATTTTTGTTTGAAATGGGGACGGGGTTATTGTTCAATGTTTATAATGATAACTCCCATAATAGCCAAAGCCGTTCCTATACTTTGCTGAAGAGAAATTTTTTCATTAAAAAATAATATACCGCTTCCAATCACTATGATCGCATATAATGCTGTTTGTATAATACCCACTATTCCAAGTTCGGCTTTTTTGACAAAAACATAGGTGAAAATAACTATCTGCACCAAGTAGAGTCCCACTACGGCTAGCATTAGGGGATTTTTTATTGCGTCCCAAAGGTTGTTGACTGTAAATGCTACTTTTTTTGCTAACACATCAGCGAAAGCTACGGCACTTACGGCTACTACTATTAAGCTTATCTCGATAAGTTTATCCATTGTTAATTTTTTAACGATAGGCCGATTATACCAGTTATTTAATTTACAGTCCTGTTGCTCTGGGTATGTACCATGGCCATGGACTTCCCTCGTCTCTTGCTTCAGTGATTGAGATTTCTTCCTCCTCTTGGGTTATATTTGGTGTTGGGGCAATAAAAATTTTTGGCTCGTAAAAAGTTACATCTTTACTAGTAAGACCCAAAACTAGCCCCTTATAAGGGCTAGTTTAAAAAATATAAAGTTCACTAAATCAATAACTCTATTTTCTTTTCTTGCTAGCTTTTTTTGCCAACATCTCACGTTTTATTGCAAGTCTTTTCTTGGTTTTTTTTGAACGAGATGTTTTGGTTTTTTCTATACCCGTACTTCTTTTTGCCATATGGATATGATTATACACTATTTATTCTATACCGGTAAGGTGGGATAACTAGCTGAGGGCATTGCTTTTAATTTATAAAAAGCATAGACTTCTTTGGACTAGGTAATATCTAACATAAATAACTATGGGACATTTTAATAAAGAAAAAAGATTTAGCGGAGGGGGAAGAGGTGGTAAAAAGTTTGGAGGACGAAACTTTGGTGGAAATCGCAGTGGCGACAGTGGATTTGGTGGTGGAAGGGATGGGGTCCGCCCTGATATGCACAAGGCTGTATGTAGTAATTGTGGTAATGATTGCGAAGTCCCGTTTAGGCCTACGGGTGATAAACCAGTTTTCTGTAATACTTGTTTTAAAAACAAAAGGGGTAATGATGGCTCTAGAGTTTTTCAAGACGGAGGTAGTAGAGATTTTGGTAATAGAGAGTCTCGGCCACAATTTACCGATAAACACTCACATCAAAATGAAGATAGTAGGAATCTTCCGAATTATAAAGCACAGTTTGAGCAATTAAACGCCAAGCTTGATAAAATTTTGAAGACCTTGGTTCCTGTTGTTGTCGAAGAGGTAGGGAAAGAGGGAGTGCCAATATCTAAGGGATTTAAAAAATCCCCAAAAAAAGAAGTGGATACCGTTGCTCTCAAAAAGATTATTATAAAAGCAATGGATAAAAAGCCTGTGACCAGAAAAGTGGCGACTAAAAAAACAGTAGCCAAGGTGGTGAAAAAGAAAAAGAAATAAGTTAAGTAAGAATTTATCAAAAATAAAAAACCCCAATATCTCAACATTGGGGTTTTTTATTTTACAGCATATGATAAATGTCTTTTTATAAACTATTTTGTTGTGCTAGTATACGATTTATGGACCTTTCAAGTATTTCTAATGTTTTAAAAGAGGAGCCAAGGTATCGTGCTGATCAGGCTAAACAGGGCGTTTTTGTCGACCTTGTCGAGGATTGGGATCTAGTCACGGGCCTTCCAAAGGAGCTTCGTGCAAAGCTCAAAGAAAAGTGTCCTTTGGAAATAAACGCAGAAATTTTTTCAGATAAAAGAGATAGTGCGGTTAAGACTATTATCAAACTTTCTGACGGCAAGCGTGTCGAGACTGTCTTAATGCGTCATACTGATGGCCGTAATACTGTTTGTGTATCTTGTCAGGTTGGTTGTCCCATGGCTTGTGCCTTTTGTGCTACGGGCAAGATGACTCTTTTGAGAAGTTTAAATTCAAGTGAGATAGTGGAACAGGTTATATTTTTTGCTCGCTACCTTAGAAAAGAGAATAAACGTGTTAGCGGAGTTGTTTTTATGGGTATGGGTGAGCCATTTTCTAATTACGACAATGTACTTGAGGCCGTGCGTGCGATGAATGATCATGATGGGCTTAATATTGGGGCACGGCATATTTCTATTTCTACTTGTGGGGTTATTGATGGCATCAAGCGATTGGCCAAAGAGCCTTTACAGGTCAATCTTGCTATATCCCTTCATGCGCCCGATGATAAAACTCGTCGTCTTATTATGCCGGTTGCCAGAACCCATACAATAGCAGAGCTTCTAGTGGCGGTGGATGAATATATTGTGACAACCAATAGAAAAGTTATGTTTGAGTATTTAATGATTGGTGGGATTAATGATACCGATGATCACGCTCGTGAGTTGGCGGAACTTATGAAGGGCCGTCTATGTATGGTCAACATGATTGCCTACAATTCTACTGGGATCTTTAAGTCTGCCACTAAAGAACGTATGCTTTATTTTAAAAATGTTTTAGAGAAGTTTAAAGTAGCTGTAACTATTCGTTATAGACATGGCAGGGAAGTAAAGGGTGCCTGCGGACAACTTGTTACGGAATACGATGATATTCTACCGTCAGACGTAACCAGGAGTTAATCAATTTATGGAATTTAAAAAAGAGGTATATACAGTCGACAAGGTTATTGAAGAAGCTAAAAATATCGTAACTATTTGCTTGGTGCCAGAAAGTGGGATTAAGCTAAAATTTAAATCTGGGCAATTCGTCCAAGTTGAGCTTGTAGACAATCCAAACAAACTTCCAAGCAAATCTTATAGTATTTCGAGTACGGAAAATGATCCGTTCATATCTATAAGTGTTAAAAAAACAGGACCTTTCTCTAGTGTCCTGCATGGGCTCGGGGTTGGTGATAAGCTTTTTATTATGGGGCCTCTTGGAAGTTTTTTTGTTCGGGATTCTATGAAAAAAATAGTTTTTTTGGCTGGCGGTATTGGCATAGCCCCGTTTTATAGTATGGTCAAAGATTTCTATGAGCGCGGTGATCAAGAAAAGGAAGTTTATCTTTTCTATAGTAGTAAAACAAAAGAAGATATTGCCTTTTATACCCAGTTAAAAGATATGAAAAAAGTATGGGATGGTTTGCATATTATACATTTCCTAACTCAGGATAATAAAAAGATTGACGGAGTGAGGGAATACCAAAGAATAGATGCCTCAGTACTTAGAAAATATGCAGGTAATCCAGATTCTTTCTATTACTTTGTTTGTGGTTCAGTACCTTTTGTTACAGAAGTGTCAAAAATAATAGAAAGCCAAGGTGTCAGCGAAAAGAAAATATTTGCAGAGCTATTTTACTAAGTATGGCACTATAAAGAATACATAAAGCGAAGACTGGTATTTCTGGATTCTAGATAAATAATTTTTTGAAATAGGAGGGTTTATTTGTATGAAAAAACCGCCATTAGTTCTAGCCAATGGCGGTTTTACCCTGAGTTTAATTATGCGATATTTTGGAGTGTTTGTGAGGTGATTTCTTGTATTCTGGTGTGAATTTCTTTTGTTGTTTTTTCTGAACCCCACCATGGCGGACAATGGCCATTTTGACGAATGTGAACTTCTTCATTGCTACAAGTCGCACAGAGGACAAGATTACATCTGTTGTGTGGGCAACCCCACTCTTCATTGTTTGTAGGTTCTGAACACTGTCCGCACACTCGAACTTTCGGCATAAACTACCTCCTTTTAAAATAAACGTTAAACAACTACTACTCGATATATTTTATAATTTAATATAAAAATGTCAAATTCCTTGAGTTAATTAAAAATCCCCAAGAGGGGATTTTTAAGAGTTTGCTATTTACGCGTCTTCTTGTGTAGCATCAAATTTTGCCTTATTTTCAGTCATCCATTTATTCATCTCTGCCATTTGTTCTTCTTTGGGTTTGTCGCCTTGTTGCTTCATAAAATCGGAGTGGGCTTCAGCATAATGGGGCTTCATTGCCTCCATCCACGCTTCGAATGTTTCACTCTGAGCTTCGTGTCCGCACAGGTCACATTTAAGAGTTTTCATATATCTAGAATAGGCAGAATTGATATATAAGTCAACGGGATTATCCAAATACCAAGATTTTATCACTCTCCTCAACCATTTTAAGCAAGTCAGTCATTGTAGAAACAGAACATACACCAGTTTTATTCTTACCACGCATTTCCAAGCAAGTGCCACAAGCATACAATATACCTTTGAGTTCTTTGTATTCAGCAACTTTTTTGGAAATATCAAAATCTTGAGTATCTGGAATAGTGTCAAGTTCGGATCCTTCACTCATCAGAAAAATGGTTACCTCGTGATTTGCTTTGAGTGAAGTAATACCGAAACGAAAGGTGTTCCAGACATGCTCCGGTTTATTTGATTGTAATACGATTCCTATTTTCATAAGCAGATTAATTTAATTTTAACTTAATTCTTTTTTCTTTTCTTCAAATTCGTTCTTGTTTATTTCTCCGCGAGCATAACGTTCTTTTAGAATATCAAGAGCCGACTTATGTGAAGCACCATCCTTAGATTGGCTTGTGAGCCATCTGATGAGCGCGACGATGCCAATAATTATCAAGACCCACCAAAGAATCATAAAAATCCAGCCGAAGCCGCCAAAAGGCCCGAATCCAAAATTCATCATGTTGTTGTTTGTTGAATTATTACTGCCAAAGGGAGACGACCACCCTCCCCACATCATGTTCATCATTGGCATCCAGCCACCGGTGATTCCTGGGACTGTTGCGGATGTGTCGCATCCAGAAAGTCGTTTACCCATGATAATGTGAATTTGTTCCTCATCCTCCTCGCCATGCATTCTTACCATTACCTCATTCATTGCCTCATGCGAATCTCCTAACATTTGGCCCATATAATATTCTCCAAGCACGCCGAAATCTTCGTCAGATAAATCCGCGCATACCGCCTCTTTTGATTGAAGTTTTTGCCAGACAATCTCGCCCTCCGCTTCTTCGCGAGCGGTGTGGTTGTCAGCCTGAGCGTTCACCTGATGAGTAAACGCGAAACTGCTGAAAATAAGCAAAACAATAATAGGGAGTGGAGTAAGTTGTTTCATCGCATTATTATTGCATAATTTATTATTTTTGTCGCTAAGCAAATTATTATCATTTTCATTGCCATGGTGTGGGGATAAAAAACTTATAATACTTACATGGTTGACAATAAGTTTTTTTTCAATAAAAATGAGGTTTAAATATGGATCATAAAAACATTACACACTGGATACGTTATTCTGTGACCTTTAGGATTGTCGTTGTGGGGATATTAGCATTATTGCTTTTAATTCCTGTTGGTATGGTTAGAAACTTGATCTATGAGCGAGAATCTAGAAAAAGTGTCGCGGTGGCTGAGATAAGCCAAAAATGGGGAGAGCAACAAACAGTTGCTGGACCCATACTTTCTGTACCATATAAAAAATACATTACAGATGAAAATGGTAGGCATATTGATATAACAGAATATGCTCATTTTTTGCCAGATACTCTTTTTGTGGATAGTACACTTCAGTCACAAATACGGTCTAGAGGAATCTTTGATGCAGTAGTTTATTCCTCAGAAATGCATTTTTCAGGAAAATTTGCGGGAATAGATATTAATGATCTTGGCATAGAAGATGCTTTAGTGGATTGGAATAATGCTTTTCTGTCTGTGGGAATTTCTGATACACGTGGCATTGAGGAAAACTTAAAGTTAAATTGGGATAACACAGAAATAGAATTTAAACCTGGGGTTCAAACCAGTGATGTCATTCGTGGAAATGTGCAAAGTAATAATTATCAAACAAAACCTTATATTAGAGATGAGGACATCCTTATGTCTCAATCATTTAGAGCTATTGATATAGGGCAAAGTCCTGGTATCAATGTGAAATTACCAACATTTACAAAAAATAATTCCAACATAACTCATGAGTTCTCATTTAGCTTGCGTTTGAACGGAAGCAGAGATTTACAGTTTATTCCTGTAGGAAGAACAACAGAAGTTACTCTGAAGTCAGATTGGAATGTGCCAAGTTTTAGCGGAGCGTTTTTGCCAGATACACGAGAGGTTACTGACAATGGCTTCGAGGCATCATGGAAGATTCTTGATTTAAATAGGGGATACCCTCAAGCATGGATAGGCAATAAATATAATATATATTCATCTGCGTCTGGTGTTAATCTTTTGGCGGGAATTGATGGCTATGATAAATCAATGCGTAGCGCTAAGTATGCTTTGCTTGTTATAGCTCTTACATTTCTCGTATTCTTTTTTGTTGAAGTATTTAATAAAAAGAAAATACATCCCATTCAGTATATTCTTGTTGGACTTGCTATAGTTTTATTTTACGCTCTCCTTATATCAATCTCAGAGGTAGCAGGATTTGGTTTAGCGTACTTAATTTCAAGTGTTGCTACTCTAGGCCTGATTACTCTCTATTCAAAAAGCGTGTTGGCTCATAATAGAATGGCGTTTATACAGGGTTCTATTCTGGCCTTTCTCTACCTTTTCATATACATACTATTACAATTGGAGGATTACGCTTTGCTTATTGGAAGCTCATTATTATTTGTAATATTGGCAACTATTATGTACCTATCAAGAAAAATTGATTGGTATGCAATTTCTAACAATCAAGAAAGTAATTAACATTGACTCCCAACACCAGACAGTTTTCAAACTTTATAACTAATATAAAAACAACCTATTATTTTAATAGGTTGTTTTTATATTGCAAGAGTCTAAAGATTGAATCTAGTTCTTTTTTCCTGCTTTTTCGTTCGCTTGGACATAACTTACACATTGTCCTTGGTTTTTGAAAGTTGGGTTATTGAAAGTTTTCCAACCATCTTTCTTACACTCATCTTTTGCTATTGGGGGTCCCATTAAGACAGGGCCACTCACAAGACTTACACTATCTATAAGGTATCCATTTCCCAAAGTACTTGGGGCTGCACTGCCACCAGCTCTAAATAGCATTTTGCTAATAGGTGGTACTACATTTCCATTTCCATTTTGCTCTGGATCATAACGATAGTAATCCTCCCATGTTGTACCTGTAGCTACTAAGTTACCGTCTACATAGAGTTCGACTACGTCATTAGCTGGCCCTGGAACTAAGTCAATTACAAATTTGACTGTATGAGCGCTGGTTCTATTAATGGTTACAGCCTCAATTAAATTAAAAGCAGTAACACCTACATTTAATGGACCAGGATTTGTTGCGTCGTAAAACAACACGTGAATACCGTCAGCTTGATCGTCAAATCCTACATAGCTCATTCGAGAACCACTTCCATCATCTGGACTTACTGATAGGAATAAACCTGGCTGTTGAGCAGCGTCAGTTGATCCTATACTAAAACTTGCTTCAAAGTGAGTTGGATCTGTTTCATTAGCAGGACTTGCAAGTCCTGGAGAGAAAGTTTGATCACCAAAAGATCCGCTAGTTACACCGTTTGAAAATCGCATAGCTTGATCACCAAATCCAAAGCCCACTGCATTTGCAAAGCTTGCTACTAAATCAACTTCCACATCAAACCCGCCTGTTTTTGTCCAACCATCTTGACCATCAATGTTTCCAACACTATATACAGGGCTTTCAAAATCAAAAGCTCCGATTGAGTCCGCAAAAGCTGGTACCACTACTCCAATAGAAAGTATAAGTACTACCAAAATCGCAATTTTTGTATTAATTTTTTTCATAATTTTATTTTTTTAAACAATAATGATACGACCTTTACTAATCTAAATACTAGACCTTTTGTAGTGGTAGTCAATAATATTTTGTGTTGAAAAATAAACAAAAAATAGCCTTAGGAATAAGACTATTTTAACTTTACTCACCCGATGGTACGACTTCAGAATTTTGGATATGTCTAATTGTGAAAAAGTAGGGGAGTTTGTATAAAAGAAAACCGCCAGAGGTCATTACAACTTAGCGGTTTTAAGAGTGGGAAAATAAAACTATTTTTAAGAATTTCTAACTGAATCAATGAGAGATTGGTGGCATTGTCTGCAATTAGTGTGAGTATTATCTTTTGGATAAGCCCATACGTTTCTGTGTCTTAAATAAACAACAATTTTGTTACCACACTGACAATAGTGGAGCATGGCCCTTATACCTCCTTTCTTAGTTCGTCTATTTTTATTCTAGGCATCACCAGTACATAAGTCAACTTCACACACTAGACCAAGTTAGGACTTGTTTTATAGAATTAAATAATTTTTAGTACAGCTTCCTTGTAATTTTTAGTAAATTTATGCCCTGTGTTCTTTATAATTTTTACATTTTTCATTCTAGTGGTGTTTTCGTCTACCTCTTAATCTCCACAAAATACAAAAGCTTCACCTGCTTTAGGTTTACCATTGAGATTAGCCAGTGATAGTTTTTTTCTGTTTCGCCGTATCCTGGGATTATATAAAATTTCATACTAATATAATTATGTAAAACGGGAGGTAGATGCTTGCTGCACCCATCTCCTGTGGCGAGACGACGGACTCGTCGGCGCGGAGGAGGGGTCTGGGGAGGAATCCGCGCGGGCTTTGGCTTTCTTTTTTGAAAAAATCGGCGGCTAATTTTAAATCAACATTTATATTCTAGCCGAAAATTTTGCCAAAACAAACCTTTCAAAATTTTCGGTTTCCTTATCTGGACGATTTGAATATTCCTGATAAAGTTCAAAAATCAAGTCTCGTAATTGATTTTTTTCAAATCGTTCAAAATATTCTTGAGATTTATTTTTGAAATCCTCAACTGTGACTATTCCAAGTTCACCACATCTTACTTTTAAGCTTTCACTTTGCGATAAAAATTTCTGGAATTGATCATCGTTAATACCAGAAATTTTTCGCACAAAATCTTCATAAGATTGCGGTTTTTCTCCCTTCTTAAAAACATCATTGTAAGTTCTTATAAATTCTTCGCACAGCAAGCTAAAATATTCCTCGCCATAATCCTGCTTTAGTTTTTTATTGGCGAGTTGGGATATTTTTTCTTTTTGTTCGTCCGTCAATAGTTGAGATAATTTTTCAACAATAGGATTTATCATGCTATGCGAAAATTCATGTTCCAAATTATCAGGGTTGTCTATGTGAGTTTTCAAAACCAATTCTTCACCAAAGACAAAAGCACTGCCTGTGTTTATTCTATCAAGTGGGTCAGTCGGCATCAGGGAAATTTTCCTTATCTCAGTTGTTTTTGAATCAGGTTTGAAAAAAGCAATCAGTTTTTCAATTCTTGCTTTTGTCTCATCTAAAATTTCCCCGCGTGCTTTTTTGTCTATCTCAATTTCAACGGTCATTTTTTCTGCTAATGGCGATGAAGAAAAAGATTGACCAAATATTTCAAGCACGCGAAAAAGCTTTTGTTGAAGTTCTTGCGGATTTTTAATATAAGATTTGTGTTTTGTTATCATCTCAAACGCTCCCTCATTTCTCTCTGGATGTCCGTAAGTAAATGCGAGTGTGCATAAAACTTCTTCATCAACGCCACCTTTTTGTAGGGCATGAATTTCATCTAAAAATCCCGAGACTTCAGAACTTAATGGATTTTCAGCAAAAAACTTTTTTGTTTCAACAGCTAAAGGATTATCAATATCTCCCCATTCGGGATTTTTAGCTTTTAAAATAAAAGAAAGTAGTTGGGCTTCTCGCTCTTCATGAACGGAAATTTCCGGAGTTTTTAAAACTTCAAAATCTGCTTCTTTTTTTTCTGGCTCATTTGGTTTTTCCATATTTGGATAAAATTTTGGTTCAAAATTTTCCATAAAATTATTTGATTAACTCTTCAATATCAACACCAAGAGTTTTGGCGATTTTGCTCACAACAAAAACCGAAGGTTTTTTAATAACACCAGTTTCAATTTTTGTAAGTGTTGTATAAGCAACATACGCCTTGCGAGCAAAATCGTCTTCAAAATCCGAGTTCGTATCTAGTTTCTTGGCTCCCCGAACATGGCAGTATCATAAGCATCTTTTCGGACTACGAGTACATGCAAAATATGTATAATCAACTTCTTTTTATAAGCGACGTAGAGCGAGTGAAAAGAAAAAGCGCACTTTTTCTTTTCCGAGCCGAGGAGTTTATATGAGACAAAGTACTTATATCAAAGCGATGGAGAGAAAAGAGGTTGCGGAAGTTTAGGCAGTTTTTGCCAGATTTTTATACGTAAACCCGAGCGTAACGGAATTATAAATTACTTCAAAGTCTCCTTGCTTCCTTTGTTATTTTTGTATGCTTTTGCTACTTGTTTTTTTGTAAGATGCAGATAAGAAAGTTTAGGGTCGGTATAATGGCGGCCTGTTCTGATTTTTCCACCTTTTATTTCAAGTACGATAACAAGTGGAGTACGATATACTTTTTTTGTTTCTGGGTCAGGATAGCTTTCTATGAGCTCTACCATAACAACATTATCTCCTTCGGCTATGTTTTTTATGTCATACTCTCTTCCTTTTATTGGGTATACTTCTTCAAGCTCAGCACCTAAATCATTTTTTGTGGAAGGAAAAAGCTCACCATTCTTCTTTTGATATACCCACGTCATGGTGTAGTCTCTCGTCATTTTTTTGAGCGCGGATTTTACATCCCCGTTTATTTCATCTTTGAGTATATCAATTACAGTTTGTATATTTTTACTATATTTCTTTGCCATATTTTAATTTTATATCATAAAAACACCCTCTCTACAATGAGCAGAGAGGGTGCGGAAGGATGTTTTACGCGACAGACGATTGCGCGGAAACATCAACGAGCGAACCGAAGCCGTTGAACGCGTAGTCTACTTCGGTTGAGAGGAGAGATGACGCAAGGAAAATCTCTTGAAATTGGTTCCATGCGCAATAGAGTTTGGCAAATTCTGGTTTCAAGTTGTCTTGCAGGTTTTCTTCGAGCACCTGCATTACAGAACCATTGTTTGCATAACCCTGCAACTTGTTAACCTTCTCGTGAAGTTGCGCTGTATACTCTGCAAGCGTTTGAGCATGAGTGTGAATCAGCGCGATGTTCTGATTGAATCCGCCAGTACGCGCATTTCGCGAAACTTCGCCCCATGCGCTTACACTGACCATGTTGTTTGCAACGAATGCTCTGCCGATGGTATCCAGGTCAACAGGATGAACGGCAAGAAGGTCGCGGAAACCGCGTTGCTTCATTTCGGTTTTGAGCTTGACGATAGTGTCAACGAGGTCGCCGACACCTTTTTGAGACAAGGTTAGCTGGGATTTGATACCATCCAAATCCCCAACTCCGCCGTTCATCTCTGCAAGCAGAACATCTTCCAGCGCCACATTTGCCAGTTCCAGATGAGCAAACGCTAGACTGGCGAAACGAGACATTTGCGTTGAGATCGGGAGATATTCCCGACACGGTTGATGGTTTTTGCCACCCATGATTGCATCTCCTCTATAGAGTTGAAAAGAACGTAATCGTATTGGCCAATACGGGAATATGCCTATATTCCACCTGCTTTATACCACATGCAATGCTAAATGTATAGACAATTATAATTTCCTCCGCGCTGGTAACTAGACGAACAATTTGTAACCTCCCACACCAAAAACAGCCACCAAAATAACGGCTGTTTTATTAGGTTATGATTATCTCTGCTGGCTCCCCGAACATGGCAGTATAATAAGCATCTTTTCGGACTACGAGTACATGCAAAATATGTATAATCAGCTTCTTTTTATCAAAGCGATGGATAGAAAGGAGGTTGCGGAAGTTTAGACAATTTTCTCCAATTTTTGCCACTTTTTAGTAATTAAACCCGAGCGTAACGGAATTATAAAAGAAAAAGGATTTTTGATTTCCACCTAAAAGATTATTAGATGCAGGAAACCTTGTTCTTTTATTATTTTTACGCTATAAATAAACCAATTATGCAACAGCATCAGATGAAACTGGCTACAAAGCCTTACAACAACATCGCATCGGGGAAAAAAGTGATTGAGTCGCGCCTTTTTGATGAAAAACGACAGCAAATCTCCATTGGCGACACGATTATATTCAGCGAGGGTGATAAGCTAGAGAACAGTGTTACTACAGTGGTGAGAGGATTGTTGCGCTACCAGACTTTCATGGAACTATTTGCTGACCATGACCCT
>Ga0210057_1000848_pt1 | contig 48920 bp, 47 predicted proteins | sample CryGeyCG2114_010_2_FD_183968 | JGI IMG/M metagenome (GOLD analysis project Ga0210057, IMG submission 183968) | Groundwater microbial communities from aquifer - Crystal Geyser CG10_big_fil_rev_8/21/14_0.10 (SPAdes) (version 2) | ecosystem: Environmental > Aquatic > Deep subsurface > Groundwater ...
CCGGTCAAATTTAAACCTAGGCGTGAATTTTGTTTTGGGCATGTTGATACTCCAACTAAATATTTTCTAATATTTTAGAGTACCAAATCTTCCTATGACTGTGGTTTAGTATATCCAGGACTGATCATGACGGCCAAACTGTGTTGATAAGAACCAAATACTGACCTGAAGAAACCTGGACCAAAACCTGGAGCTGCTTGTTGATCCCACATGAAGATCATAAGTGGTCCAATAAGTGAGAAGAGGAGAGGGAATAGTGCTTTTGAGAATGATTTTTTGTATGTGAGAATTAACAAAGCCAAACTAGCCCCCAGAAATGATCCAGGCCAATCGGTGAGTTGGGCGAGGAGGAAAAAGATGTAACCGAAAATGATGTTTGTACGAGACGAATTAGGACATAGGTGGCTAAAGAAAAAATACAAGCTCAGAGTGATAAAAAGATTAGTGGTTGGTTCAAAATTTAGAATCTGGCCGTGCTGGAGGAATAATGGAAAACTTCCCAAGAAGAAGGTGGCTAGCAGAGCAGTTGAAAGATTAGAAACTTTTTTAACCAATAAATAAAAGACAATTAAAGTAATCAAGGAACTTATAATGGGAACTAACCTGGCTGCCCATTCATTTATTCCAAATAAAGAAAAACTGAAAGCGGCTAGGTAGGTAATAAGTGGTGAGTGGTCAAGATAATAGGTGATCCGATCGTGGGGAAGATAGTTGAGCATACTTGAGATTCCATTTGAAGTAACGATATTTGCATTGGCATAGTGGTGAAGAGAACTGGGGTAGCGGAGAAGATTTTTGGCGTGGAAAACATAAATTAATGAGTTGAGATCACTATGACGAGTAAAAGGAGAAGTAAAATGTTGGAAGAGAAAAAAAGAAGCATAAAGAATAATTGGTATGAGAATCAAGTGGGTATATTTAAGTAATAAACGAGACATATTGATTGATCTTAGTAAAAGAGAGTAATGATTGTGCCAGAAGTGATTATGGATCTGGGTTGATGAGTGTGGAGGTAATTAAATAATAAACTTTGCGGATTTTCTTGTTGGTGATCTAGAATAGAATGAGAAAGAGAGATTGCTGATATGGAGTTATTTTCTATAAATTGGTTAAATTGAGATTGATTTTCGGGATAGGACGTAAGGAACTCGTAATCATAATAATTACCACCGTAGTAATAACCATTGGAGTCATGAGTAATAACAATATCTGTGGAGGGATTGAGTTTAGACTTTAAGAGATTGCCTGCTAGACGGAACCCATATTCTCCATAACTATTGGTTAATGATTGTGGTTTAGACAAAAGTAACAAACTTTGCCAGTACAATAGGCCTGTTAGCCAACAAAAGCTGACGATTAGGACTTGACCGATCCCCAGGTTGGCTTTGGCTAAATAAAAAATAAATAGTGAAAAGAAATATGTCACCAAAAGGCGAACAATTTGTTGGTGTTGAGAGAGATCAACAATAGGATTGCCACCAAAGTATCCAAGACGGATTATAAATGACCAAACGATTAGAAATGTGATAGTAAGAACGGTAGTACTATAGGAAATTCTGGGCTTTTCGTTGAGCTGGTCTACACCCAATGAGGTGATTAGGATAATTAGAGGAAAGAAAGCCGGAGCAAAATACCTAGGGAAAAAACCTACGTAACCGAAAAAAAGGTAAACTGAAAAAAATCCCATCCCCCAGATGGCCATGTAACGATATAAACTATTAACGAGGAATTTGTAGAGACTTGCTTTTCTAATGAGAATAATAGTAGACATTGCCAGTGCTGGTCCAGTAATCCAAGAAGATATCTTTAGAAGAAGAAGGGTGCTTAGTGACCAACGAGAAAGACTTAATTGATTTGTAGAAATTATGGCGGGAATAAATCTATTACCAAAAACGTTGATTATTGTATTAACAGGCATGAGGGTGACTTCTGGGTGCCCGAAAGAGAGATTATATAAGTAAAACAAGAGAAAAAAGGTACTTATGAATATAAATGCTAATGAAAGATATACAACAATTTGGCGGTATTTTTTTTCAAGGATAAGAAAGAGCACTAAAAGAAAGAGCAAGATAAGTGTAGGTTCAAATTTGATGGAAAAGTTTAGAAAAATAAGTAATCCCCACCATAAATAATTTAGGAGGCTGGGGTGTTTTTTAATAATGAACCAGGTATAAACCATGAAGAGGGATGAAAAAAAACTATAGACAGCTCCGTCAATATCTATTTGAGTATGCGCCTGAATTAAGAATGGATGAACGGCATAAATTGCCAAAGCCACTATCATTTTAGTCAAGGCTTGATGTTTTTGGGTTTTGCTGATAAACCAAACTACTAAAAGGGCTTGAAAAAACCCAAATATTAAGGGAACAAGGCGAGCAGACCATTCGTGGACACCAAAGGTTTTAAAGGAGGCAGCGAGAATAAATACAAGACCTGGAGGTTTCCACAAGTTTATAATTTGCGGAGTGGTTTCTCCCATGTAGATTTCTGGATAACCTGTTTGAGAAATTGCGGTGGAAGATCGAACTATATATGTTTCTTCTTGAACTAATTCCTTGTTTAGATAGGGCAATCTGAGCAAAAAGTAGAGAAAGAAAATCAAACTTAGTGATATATAGTACTTAGAGTGATAACGGTTAAAAAAACTTAACTTTACCATATGGGACTTGAAAAAAAGACTTGGCTTAGATACAAAAAGCGGTACCAACCTCGTAGATAGTAGCGAACAGTGTCACGCGTTACAATTTGTTTGTATTTCACAATGTAGTAGGGAATTAGGAGGTTGACAATAAGAGTGCAAATAATCATTTTAAGTTGGTTGGTTTGAACACTTTTGGAGTGTGTTCTAATGGTAACTAGTGGTTTGGATACAAAGTCAACTTTGGTGATTGCCGTAAGTCTAAGCCAAAGATCCCAATCTTCAACAGCTGGTAAGATTGTGCGAAAGTTTCCGGATTGATGAAAGAGGTCTTTTTTAACAAGGACGCCACTAGCACTCCCTTTGAGTCGATTGCCCTCAAGCAACTCGTTAAAAACTTTACCCTTCAGATATGCCTTGTCCAAACCGATGATGCGGTGAGTCTCTTGGTCATAAGTGTGGGTGTGAGAGTAAACTATGCCGACACCTGTAGAAGAAATTTTATTAAGCTGAAGTGTGAGCTTATCTGGTTCCCACCAGTCGTCACTATCAAGAAAAGCAAGATAAGTACCAAACGAATGTTTAATACCGGTGTTTCTTGCTGCCGACAAGCCTTGATGTTTTCTGTGTCTAATTAGGCGAATAAAAGAGTGGTGACGCTGATATTTGCTGACAAGTGCCCCTGAGGAGTCGTTGGAACAGTCATCTATTATAATAAGGTCGATGGGTCGATGGGTCTGATTAATAACACTTTCTATCGACTGAGATAGATATTTTGAATAGTTATAGTTGGGGATGATTACACTTACAGCAGGTTGAATTAATGTGTGCTGAGATTTAAGTTCACGAGCAATTCTTTTTCTAAGATGATTGGCTTCAGTTGTATAATAACGGAAATTGCTCTGGATAGTACTGAAGGGATTGAAGCGATGATAATAAAGGCGTTCTGGTAGGTTGGTGGTTTTGGTATGCTGAGAGACTAGAAAATTAAAATAATAATCTTCTAAGCCGGTTTTATAGTGGAGGTGTTCATTATAACCACCGACATGATTATAGACCGACCGTTTCATCATGATGGAGCCGTTAACAAAACAGTTATCCAGAGGGGACAAATGGTAAATGAGCTCTGAAGCTGCGGGTTTATCCATGGTTCGTTGGTGGTGACTGTGGATATCTACTTGATAAGCTTGGGTACCGATTAGACCATACTGGTAGTGGTGGCGTAGGAAGGCTAATTGTTTAGAAAATCTTAGAGGATGGGAAAAGTCATCAGAATCTTGAAGAGCCAAATACGATCCGACTGACAACTGGACAGCTTGATTTCTGGATTTAGCAATGCCACGGCGAGAAGAGTTTTTAATTACTTTAATACGTCGATCAATCCGTTGATAATGCTCACAAATGGAATGTGTTGTATCTGAGGATGCATCGTCGACAATTATTAGTTCCCAATTGGAAAACGATTGAGACCTAACACTATCGATGGCCTCTCTTAAAAAGGCTCCAGGGTTGTATGCTGGCATTATTACAGAAATTATTGGGGACGACATAACCTTAACCAGAAGTGTTAATTTTGACCTCGGTTTGATAGGGTAATTTAACACCCGTATCGACAACCAATCCTAAAGATTTAGTGAGTTCTGAATGGACTATCTCAAAAGAACCTCCAGCTCTAGCCCAATAGTCATAGAAGTAGCGATGCCCATCTTCATGGGTGATGCTGATATTAACAATATAAGTCTTAGGGGAAAGGATCATATAAGGAAAGTAAAAATCTATATATCCTGTTGTTCCTAATTTAGAAATCTTATGATCGGTTGATCTGGCGATGGTAAGTGCATAGCTTGATGTGGGCATGGCGATGATGACTGTAAAAACTGTTTTTTTGTCATTTAGTAGTTTTTTATGTTTTTGATAATGGGCTCTGACAATTAATGGTTGGCCACAAACAACTTGATTGATTGGTTTGTGATGTTTATTAAGAAAATTAACTTTGGTGATTCTAATTTGCCCCCCCCCTTTTCTAACCTGACTGTCGGCAATGTCGTCTGCCTCTAAAGCTTTTTTATTGGCATAATCATAGTACTGAGCGATTACATCAGCGGTTTTTCCTCTCGTAATTACTTTACCCTTTTCAATCCAGATGGTATCTTCGCATAGAGTTTGGACTGCCATTAAATTATGGGCAACTAAAACAAGAGTAGTTTTGTCTTCGTGGAGTTGTTTAATTTTTTCCCACGATTTGTGATGAAAATGGATATCACCGACAGAAAGAACTTCGTCAACCAGAAGAACTTCTGGTTTAACATGAGCAATCACCGAAAATCCAAGTCGGGCCTGCATGCCTGAACTGTAGTTTTTAATAGGCACTTCAATGAAGTCTTCTAACTCTGAAAATTCCACTATGTCATGATAAATTTTATCAATTTGCTTTTTTTTAAAACCAAGCATGGTGGCATTGAGGTAGACATTTTCGCGACCGGTAAGTTCTGTATGGAAACCAGCTCCGAGTTCAATAAGCGCCCCGACTTGGCCTTTGATAGTGATCGATCCTTTATCTGGAAGATAGATACCTGCCAACATTTTTAATAGCGTGCTCTTACCAGATCCGTTAGAACCGATAATACCTAAGGAGCTACCTTCCTCAACCTTGAAAGATATGTTATTTAATGCCCAGAATTCATTTTCTCGCAGTTGATCGAAATTGGATTTGATACCAATTGAGGTGCTAAGTGAATCTAGGAGTCCATAAGTCATTTGGTTTTTGGTCCCTTTAGCAAACTTTTTGGATAGCTTGTTGGCTACTACTGCGTGTTTTACCATTAAATCCTTTCTACGACCCGGCTACTTGTACGAACAAAAAATGCCCACCCCAACCAGAATACAAGTAAAGAGAAAGCCACCGAAATTATATATCCATGGGGACTAGAAATTTTACCTTGAAGGATTATTTCTCGAGGAATGGTAATAAGATAAAAAAGAGGATTAAAACGATTAATAGTCCAAAGCAAAGTATTTGGAGGCTGGACATACATAATGGGCATAAGATAGAGGAAGAAACCTAAAAAAATGCTTAGAACACGACGGACGTCGCGAAAAATAATGTTTAGAATTGAGGCGATCATACCCAAACCTGTACCTAAAAATATTAAGGGTAAAAGGAGGATGGGTGTAAAAATCGCGTATATTGAGGGAGCACGAAGGTAAACAACAAAAGTGATGATTATAAGGACAGTTTTAATGAAGAAATCAACTAGAACTTGACCCACATCTGAGAAAATAATTGATTCTTTGGGAAATTTAACTTTTAGAATAAGTCCTCCCGAGGTCAGAAGAGAATCGGTGACTTGAATGAAGGTGTTGTAAAACAAGTGCCAGAGACTAACACTTAATAAGCCAAAAATTGGATAAGGAACAGGTATGTCTTTTAGGACGACTACACCAGACATGTTTAGCACAATAAAGGTGGCTACGGTGGTAAAAGGTGAAATAACTAACCAAGCAAAACCCAACCACGACTGTCGGTAAGCTCCGGCAATATTACGTTGGAGGAGTCGGGTGGCAATTTCATAACCCAAAGTAAATTGTTGTTTGATATAGGTAAAGGTAAGTCGAGGATTTTGGTTTGTATATTTGTAGGTTTGAAACATAGTAAATTTAAGAAATTGCTGTCTTTATCTTTTTAACTAGCAACTGTTGTGCTTCGTGCTTGAGAGCTTGGAGTTGATCGATGGTGTTTGAAAGTAAATAATAAAGGCAGTGTGCTTTTTGGTAAAGGGGCAGGCTTGGGTGATAGAAAATGATTGTAGGCGTGGTAGCAAAAAGGTGTAAATGGTTTAAGATGAATCGATGGTTGTTTGCACCTAGGGAGTTGGCGTGGCGTCTAATGTTGGTAAGTGTTTGGGGGCAATAGTCAAATTGACAATGACTGCTGAGGCGGAGCCACAATTCCCAATCTCCAGTATATGGTAGTTTAGGGTTAAAGTGTCCATAGCGATCTAAGAGTGATTTGCGAACTATAACAGAACTATTGCTGCCAACGATACGCATCGCTCGAATGAGTCTAAGAAAAACATCGCCTTTCCATAGAGCCTTATCTCCCCCAATTTCTTTACCGGTTTTATCAATATTGCGAGTAGAACAATAAACTAAACCTGTCCTGGAGTTATTAAATTTAGCGAGTTGAAGTTTGATTTTGTTTCGATGCCAAGTGTCATCGCTATCGAGAAATGCAATGTATTTACCATTAGCGTGCTTAATGCCTTGATTACGAGATCCAGTGGCTCCTAAATTTTTAATGTTACGAAAAGCCTTAATGCGATGGTCTTTTTGTTGCCAATTTTGAATAATTTTTGTGGTTTTATCTGTAGACAGATCATCAATAATGATTATTTCCAATTGTTGATAAGTTTGACCAACTACGCTTTCAAGGCAACTGCTAAGATATCTCTGTTGGTTGTGAGCAGGAATAATGACTGAAACAAGTGGCTTATTTTGTCGATATGCTTTTTGCTGTTGATAGATTTTGGCGGAATTTTTCTTGGACAATTTTAAGTTCCTGTGGGGTGTTAACCGAAGTTTCATTATAGTTGGTGGTAATTAGCTTGATTTGAAAACGATTGTCTAAAAGACGTAAAAGTTCAATTTTTTCGATGTCTTCTAACTTAGACTTTATTTGTGGAAACTTCAAGATTAGCTTCCGTTGATAACCATAAATACCAATGTGTCGAAAGTATGTAATTTTACCTTTTTGGTCACGGTTATAGGGTACCGGTAAACGAGAAAAATAAATTGCATGATTATCAAAACTCTTGACAACTTTGACGACAGCGAGGCTATTGATCTGATCTGGGGAAGTTATTGGAGTACAGGGAGTAATGACCTCGGAGGGTGATTGATTGAAGGAATTTATAAGTTTATCGATAACTTGGGTTTTAAGCAGAGGCATGTCACCTTGAACGTTAATTATATGTGAATAATTGGGAAAGCGACGAGCAATTTCAGAAACTCTATCGGTGCCACATGAGTGGTGTGGTGAGGTGAGGAGTGCTTGACCTCCAATTTGTTGAATGTTGTTGATGATTTTCTGACTGTCTGTAGCGACGACGACCTTGTGGGCAAGTTTTGAGGCAGAACAAATACGCCACATATGCTGAATCATTGTATATTTGCCTATTTTAATGAGCATTTTGCCTGGAACTCTAGAAGACTCAAGTCTAGCTGGAATAACAATTAGTGTTTTTGGGTTATCATTCATATTTGGTGAATTAAACAATTAGTAATTGCAAGCGAAAACTATTGATAAACATGACTGTTCCAGGAAATTATTTGCCAGTTGTTGGGAGGAGATAAACGGAGATGAGTAATACCAAGATGAGAATGTACCAAAACTGATGTAAGTTGCCAATACTTAACTTGGTTTAGGTGTTTTCCTAGTAGTAATTTTAGGATAATGGCCCGAATTAGGTGGGCGTGAGAAACAGCTATAATTGATTGCTCTGATTGATGATTTTCAAAAAAATCTAGGACTTGCTGTGCTCTATTGGTAAATTGACGGAAGGATTCGTCGTCCGAAAAAATAAAATCAGGATTATCCCGATGAGATTGAAGAGCTCTAATAATACGTTTAGCTTCTGGGTTATCAAAAGCAAGACCTTCTAACTGACTAGGCTTGCGCCATTCTTGGAGAATGGAGAGGTGGTTGGTGGTTAGGCGATATTGGTTGGCGATAATCTGAGCTGTTTGTTGAGCTCTTGTAAGGTTACTGCTATAAAGAGATTTGAATTTGATATTAATTAGATGAGAGAAGTGCTTATGAGCTTGATGTTTGACTGTGCTTGAAAGAGGGGTGTTTGGTGGTTGAAAAATTGATTTACTATTAAGGGTGGATGCGGCATGGCGGATAAGATAAAGGTTAAGACTCATATTTTATATATTATAGCTTAGGAAAAAATATGAAGAATGATGATTTTGGCGTGTTATATATTGCCAGTGGTCAAAAGCATTTTCGGGAAGCAGTAGCATCTTACAGCTCTTTGGTGAGTGTTGACAAAAATATTCCCGCCGTTTTTGTGACTGACCCAACGAATCAAAATGATGAGATATTTAATCGAAAAGAATGTCAGGCTGTTATTAGAAAAGATATGACTTTTAGTTATTTTGATAAAGCCTTTTTTGTTGATCAAAGTCCTTTTAAAAAAACATTGTTGTTAGATAGTGATACTATAGTTCTGGCTACAATAAAGGGTTTAAAAGATATTTTAGACGTATTTGATTTAGCCCTATGCTTGGATACTTCAAGGGGGAAAATTTACTACCCACCACCATACTATGATAAAACGCCCAAGCCTTATAGATTTTTGCATCAGTATAATGACGGAGTGATGTTATTTCGAAAAAATAAAAAAACTCAGTTATTGTTAAAAATATGGAAAGATTTGTGCAAAAAGGAGTATAACATTAGCTATCTGGCTGGCGGTAAATTCAGGCAACGATCTATGACGCAGCCTTCCTTGATGTTAGCTTTGGGAAGAAGCGACATAAAACTGGTGACATTGCCTTACGAATTTAATTACCGGCTTACTTGGGGAGCGCCTGATGCTGTGGGGCCAGTTAGGATAGTACATGGGAGAGTGGGTGTTGATCAGATGAGCTCAATCAATAACAATTTTGATAAAAATGAGTTTAAGAAACCATTTAGATCAATACCAAACCCAAATCAATTACGAATCTACCTAACAAAATACAATTATGTGCTATGGCCCAATGATTTGCAGAGTGTAGAAAGGTTTGCCTGGATGGTGGTGAAGAAAAAAATTTTGTCGATGTTAAATAAAGATTGGACTTAATTTATGTTGCGGTTCTTAAAGTCGATTTTGGGGTCAAAATAGATTAATCCAATACCACCCCACTGTCCCCACCCTCCCCGGGTGTCTGAGTGGTCAACAAATTCTATATGACGGTAATGAAAGCATAGCTCTTTCCAAACTTGATCAACTTGGGTGCTTGGGGCAAGTGGGTGAAATAGGATGTCGTGAAAAAGGATAATCCCACCCTTTTTAACAAATGATGAATACATTTCATAATCTGCCATGGCACCTTGATATTTATGGTCACCATCAATAAAAAGTAAATCAAGTTTTTTGTTTTTAAGAATTTTCTTCAAGTAATTTTTAGTGGCTGGTGAATGAGAATCTCTTTTGATACATGTTAGTGTTTGTCCAGGTTTTGTGTATGACTGGAATTTTTGGGTCTCCTGTTTGTTAAAAGTGATATCTAGCCTAGTACCAAAATCAAGGCTAATAATGTTGGCTTGTGGGTTGGATGTTTGACAAATGACATAAAGTGTACCCCCTTTATATGTGCCAATTTCCAAGGCTGTATTAATGGGGTGACGTCGAACGATACTGATCAATGAAGCAAATTCAGGATATTTTTGAAGAGCACTTTTTGTGTTAATAGCAATTTTGGCAAGTTCTTGAGCTTGTTGATCAAATAGATATTGAATGTTTTTAAGAATGGTGGCTGATAAGTTTAATTTGAAAGTAGGTCCAGGATTATAGACACGGATAGGAAACATAAGTATGAATTTAATAATTAATGATGAAATCGGATAGAGTAAATAATAGATTGTAATGATGGGTTTATCAATGGTATTATGTGTGGTACAAAAGAGAGGAATAATGCCAAAAAGGAAGACAGTTAGGTTGTTTGCCAAGAATCAGTTCACAATAATAGCTGGTCCCTGTGCTGTAGAGAGCAGGGAACAGATTCTGGCTGCCGCAGATGGAGCAAAAAAGTCAGGGGCTGATATTTTAAGGGCTGGAATATGGAAACCTCGAAGTTCACCAGATAGATGGGATGGTTTGGGGAGTAAGGCTCTTGAATGGTTCCTGGAGGCAAGAGAGAAAATTGGGATACCAATTGCCACAGAAATCAGAGGGCATCAATTTATAGAGGAGGCTATTGGGGCGGACTTAGATGTTTATTGGATAGGCTCCAGAAATGGCCAAAGTCAAGATTTGATTGAAGCAATTGGAGAAGCAACAGCAAAGAAGAAAACTCCAGTAATTCTAAAGCGAGCAATGGGGGCAGATTTAAATGAGTGGACTGGGTGTGCTGGGTTTGTGACTAAATATAACAAGAATGTAATTTTATGTGAGAGAGGAATTCGAAGTTTCCCCAGAGAAACTAGAAACGTACTCGATTTGCAAAATGCATGGCTGGCAAAGGCAGCCGGTTTTAGAGTGATTGTAGATGTAAGCCATGCAGCAGGTAGGAGTGATTTAATTATCCCTATGGCAAGAGCTGTAAAAGCCGCCGGTTTTGATGGGTTAATGGTTGAAGCCAGTGGGGAACCCAAACAAGCCAAGACAGACTCTGACCAACAGATAGATTTTCCAACATTAGCAAAATTGATAAAACAACTGAAGAAAATTCCGTTAGGAAAAGGACAGTAAGACGATTTGTTTGTTTTCACTGGAAGGAGTCAAGTGTTGGATTTTGAGAATGAGCATCCCTATCTGATTGGAGAAACAGCCTTAAACCATGAAGGCGACTTTGAGTATTTAAGAAGATTAGTGCTGATGGCAGGCAAATTAAAACTAAATGCGATTAAATTTCATGTTAATGTTGACCCAACAGCACATCTAACAAAGAATCATCCTTTAGCCAAATTGTCTAAACAAGTTGCTTTTGATAAAGATCAATGGAACAAGTTGATTACTCTGGCAAGAAACAACAAGTTACAGATTATTGGTCTTGCTAACAATGTTAAAACTATGAAGTTGTTGTGTTCGTGGTATCCCCAAGTAAGCGCAGTGGAAGTGCACGCAACGGGAATTAATGATTATTTTTTATTGAAATCTGCAGTCAACTCTAAAGGTCAAGTTATTTTGGGAATCGGAGGAACCGAGATAGAAGAAATCAACTATGCAATTGGTTTGTTAAAAGGATGGGGTAAATCCGATCTGGTACTGATGTATGGGTTTCAAAATTATCCCACTGATTACAATAAGATAAATTTAGCCCGGATGATTAAATTAAAACAATTGTTTGGTTTTCCAATGGGTTATGCTGACCATACGGCGTTTGATGACGAAAATAATGAATTTATTAGTTCGATGGCTATAACTATGGGAGTTGATATTTTGGAAAAACATTTAACCCTTGATGAAGGAAAGAAGAGGTTTGATTATCAAGGGGCTGTTGGTTTTAGGAAAATGGCTAAAATTAAGAAGCTGACTAAACTAGCTATAGTTGTCAGGGGAGATGGGAGACTAACAATGTCTGAGGAAGAGCTGAAATATGGTGAAGTTGGCAGGATGAGGAAAGCGTTAGTAGCCAAGAGAATGATTTCTAAGGGCACAATATTAAAATTGAGTGATGTAACATTCAAACGGACAAACGAAAAAACTTACGTTAAACAAAATCAATTATTTGAATTTGTAGGTTTACAGACTAATCGAGAAATTAAACCAGACGAAATTATTGATTTTTCTAAGGTAGTATTGAATTCTTATTAAAATACCGAATTCTACGAGAAAGAGAAACAAACGATGAAATGTTATGGTGTTCTACCCATGGCAGGTAAAGGTTCCAGGTTGCAACCACTACCATTTTCTAAAGAACTTTATCCAGTTGTGTCCAAAGGTCAACATTTTGCTATTTCTGAATTTTCGGTAAGAGCAATGGCAAGGGCAGGGGTTGATGAAATTAAATTGGTAATAAACCCAAACAAATTTGATGTAGCCCAATATTATTCAAAATATAGTAGGGCAAATTTGGCAATGTATTTTTTTGATTCTCCCTCACTTCCCGAGTCTTGCTTGTTCCCTGTTGGCTCAATGGCTGATGAAGATATATGTGTGTTTGGGTTGCCTGATACGCTTTTTACTCCAAATACTGGATATCGGCAAATTCTGAAGAAGTTGATGGGTGGTATTGATCTATGTCTAGGTCTATTTCATGTTGAGGATGGCAGCAAATATGATAGTGTCAAGTTGACTGAAGAGGGAAAGGTTCGTGGTGTTCTTGTTAAACAAACACCTCCTTTAAGTGATTGGGTCTGGGGAATTTGGGGAGCTAACGTCAAAACGCTAAGGTTGTTAAAAAAAAGTATTGATAGACAAAATCCGATAAATCATGGAGAAAAGTTATTAGGCAAGGGTTTTGAGGTAATTAGAAAAAGGAAGGATTTGAAAGTGGAGGGTATCAAATTGGGGAAAAATTATTTTGACGTGGGAACTATTGATGCAGTGGTTAGGGTAAACCAAATTGTAGAAAATTTTGAATTTTAGGTGGTCGAGATGGATGTGACGATTGTGATTCCTACTTATAATCGGCCAATAAAATTAAAAAGGACTTTGGCTTATTACAAAAAAATCCCAAAAAGTTTCTTTCAGTTACTGATTGCTGATTCCAGCACAAAAGAAGCTCAGAAGGAAAATATAAAAACGGTAAGACTTTTTGGTGGCAATAAGATCAATTATAAGATTTATTCCTCTGAAATAAACCTATTTACTAAACTGGCAGAAGTTAGTAAAACAATAAAAACAAAATATGCTGTTGTGTGTGGTGACGATGATTTTGTCATAACACCAACTATCTCGGTGCTGGTTAAATTTTTAGAGATTAATCAAGATTATGTTGCTGCTCATGGTAAATATGTTGGTTTTATTAAACATCAGAGTGAAAAGAAGATGTCTGAATCGGAAATTTATCCATCGACTTCAATTGACGAAATTGATGTGAGAGATCGATTACAGCATCATTTTAGTGATTATTATCCGACAATGTTTGCCGTTCATAAGACTAAGATACTTAACAAAGTGTTGATTGAGGGGAGAAGATTTACTAACGATAATCGTTTCGGCGAACTATTACCATCTATGTTGACAGTAAATGAAGGAAAAGTAAAAAAATTAACGATTTTTATTATTTCCGAGAATTATCATCCAATTCTTTAGGTGGAGTTAGTAAAAGATTATATGATTTTAATAAAGATGGATCTTATGAAAAAAAATATAAAGAATTCCGTCGCGGCTTAGTCGATTCTCTTATGGATAAAAACGTTAGGTTGAACCGAAAAAAATTGATAATTTTGATAGATAATTATATTAGCTTATACTTGAATTTGAAAAAATCTCGAAACACAAATCTCAAACAGCTCGCTGTGCAGAAAGCCGAAACTCAAATAAACGATATACATAGTGGGTTGACAGGATTGTGGAAAAAATACCAAGAATATTCTCAAGTGGCTCCAATTAGAAAACTAATATTAAATTATGATGATATAGATTTATACTAAGGGAATAGACGTGGATATCTGATTGTAAACATAAGGAGAGATGCTGCTAATGTTTAGAGATGAAGTTATGATTGCCAATAAAATTGTTGGAAATAATAGACCAACTTTTATTGTGGCGGAAATCGGGCCTAACCATGATGGAAAGATGTCTCAAGCGATAGACTTAATTGAGACAGCGGCCAAGGTCGGAGTAGATGCAGTAAAGTTCCAGGCTTATACTCCAAGACTAACAAGAACACATGATTCACCAAAAGCTAATTACCAGCTACGAGCTAAGCAAAGAACTGCTTGGAAAATGACAAGTGGTCTGCGAATTGAGACCAATCAGTTTAGAAAATTGAAAGCCGTTTGTGACAAGTGTAAGGTAATTTTTCTAGTAAGTATTTTTGACCACAGAGCTCTTGAAGAAATGAGAGAATTTAATTTAGCGGCAATAAAAACTGGGTCTGGAGAAATACTGAACACCCCCCTGTTAGAGGCCCTCGCGCGAGAAAAAAAACCGATGTTGGTATCAACTGGAATGCATAGTCTTGATGAGGTAAGGAAGGCAGTGAAAGTTATAAAAACTGCCAAAAATGATAGGTTGATTTTGTTTCATTGTGTGTCCTTATATCCTACTGATCCAAAGGACGTAAATTTGCGAGCAATGATGACTTTACATAAAAGTTTCGGTTGCCCAGTTGGTTTTTCTGACCACACCAATGGAATTCATATACCAGTGGCAGCTGTGGCGGCTGGAGCAAATATTTTGGAGAAACATTTTACTCTTGATAAAAGCTTGCCTGGTCCTGATCATGCGGCTTCTTTGGAACCAGATGAAATGGCAGATTTGGTAGCAAAAGTAAGAGACTTGGATAAGTTGCCAATGCAGACGCGTAAGACAAAATTGAGAGAATGGTTTAATAATCGGGAAATGGAAGAAATTGAAGCAGCTCAAGGTAGTGGGGAAAAGGTTTGGGTGAAGGCAGAAGAGGAAATGAGGCAGAAATCGCGTCGTAGTTGGCACACTATTGATGATATCCATAAAGGAGAAACATTAAATTTTAGAGAAAACGTTTATTATGTAAAACCCTTCAACAAAAGAGGAATTGCACCTGGAGGATTAACTGAGTCAGCATTGAAGGGTGCAGTTGCTAAAAGAAACTTGCCAAACGGGACATTGTTGAAGTGGAACGATATTGAATTTAAATCCAGGTAATCGTTGCAACCCATGATGGTGAATGATATCTTTAGCCAATGACTAGACGGATATGTGTGGTTACCGGCAGCAGGGCAGAATATGGCACTATGAAGCCAGTAATTAGTGCTATAGACAAAGATCCACGTTTAGAGTTGCTGTTAGTGGTAGCGGGAATGCATTTGGTATATGAGTGTGGAATGACTGTCAAACAGATTAAGTCCGATGGTTTCAGAGTAAAATCTATGATCGATATGGATATTACCGGAATAAGTCTGGGAGATATGGCGAGATCTATAGGATTGGGAATTGAAAGTATGTCCGAAGTTTATCAAAGGCTTAAACCCGATATATTATTGATAGCAGGTGACAGAATTGAAGCGCTGGCTGCCGCAATCACAGCGTCCTACATGAAGATCGTAATTGTTCATTATGGGGGAGGCCAGGTATCCGGATCGGCTGATAATGCAGCTAGAAATGCAATTAGTAAATTTGCTCATATTCATTTGGTCAAATGGCCACAACACGAGCGTCGGTTATTGGATTTGGGAGAATCACAAGGAAGAATTCATCTTGTAGGTGATATAAGGTATGGACGAAAAGGTATGGTTGATATTGAATCCAGAAAGAGTGTTTTAGAGCGTTATGGAATAGACTCAAATAGATCTGTGATTTTGATAGTGTTTCATCCTGATACCATGGATCTTGATGGTAGTGTCGATGCTGCAATTGAGCTAGTGGGTGCAGTAACAAAACTAAATAAACAAACTGTCTGGCTAATTCCAAATGCCGATGCTGGCGGAAAGACAATTTTAGAATTGTTAAAAAACCGTATAATGGGATCAACCGCTCAAGTTAGACTATTAACAAATGTGGATCAAGACGAATATTTTAAATTGATGAAACATAGCAGATTGATGATTGGCAACTCTAGTTCTATTATCACAGAGGCACCTATTTTTAATTTGCAATCAATTTTAATTGGTAAAAGACAACAGGGAAGAGAGAGGTTTGATGTGATTTTTGAGGCAGACGGTTATGAAGAAAAAATTGTGGCTTTAGCTAAGAGATTGTTAACAGACTCGAAATTAAGAAACAAAAGATATCCAAAATATAAATTTTATGGTGACGGCCAGGTAGCAAAAAAGTTTGTTGACATCTTGACAAATACTAAAATTAATGAAAATTTATTAACAAAGGTGTGATATGAATAAGTGGAAATTTTTGTATGACTCGCCAACCCTTAAATCTTCGTTGTTGGCAACAAATATAATTAAAGGCGGTGGAAAGATCATCTCACTGGGTCTTGGAGAGATGTGGTATGAAACTCCGACAGAGATTAACCAAGCAGCTATTAAAGGGTTGATGTCCGGGATGACGAGATATTCTCACTTTATGGGTTTAGAGAGCCTACGGCGAGCGATTGTTGAGAATTTTAATAATTCAAGCCAATTTACACTTAGCGAAGATAATGTGGTGATAACTAATGGAGCTAAGGGGGCCTTGTTTTTGGTTTTACTGGCTATATTAGAAGCTGGAGACCAAGTTGTCATAATATCACCAAGCTATGTAAGCTATGAACCACAAATTAGATTGGTGTCGGATAGATGTAAAGTTATTAAAATCCGTTTGAAAGCAAAAGATTATTCGATAGACTGGCAGGCTCTGGAAAAAACACTCAAACTTAATCCCAAGGTTGTAATTTTAAATTTTCCTCATAATCCGACTGGCAAAATGTTATCAAAAAATGAAGTTAATCGATTAATTCATTGTTTGAATAACTTTCATGGATTTATTATTTCTGATGAGGTTTATGAAGATTTAATTTATGAAAGTGAAAATAGAAACAATCTATTGTCATATCAGATAGAGCTTAAAGACAAGATTATAAAAATTTCTAGTTTCAGTAAAGCGTATTGCATGACGGGGTGGAGAGTTGGATATCTTCTAACTAGTAATAATAAAATTGTGGAGAATATCGGGAAGATTCAACAGCATGTTCAAACTAATGTATGTACTTTTATTCAAAAAGGGGCAGAGGCAGTTTTTGGTTTAGACAAGAATTGGCTAATAAATTACATCGATGAATTAATGGAGAAAAAATGTTTTTTGGTACAAAAGATTGGAAAAACAAAGAAATTAACTTTGATACCTCCTGAGGCAGGATTGTTTAGCATGATCAATATTGAAAAGACCGGAATACATTCTGATCAGTTTGTTACTGATTTATTAAAAAAAACTGGTGTCATGGTTAATCCGGGGGTGATATTTGGAAAAGAATGGGATGGTTTTATTAGGGTAAGCATGGGTGCGAGACCAAATGACTTTACAGAAGGAGTTTATAGATTGGTTGAATATGTAAGTGGATTAAAGTGATGAAAGATAAACGAAAACTTTTATTGATGAGGAAATTTAATGACGACGATATGGTTGTTATTACTAAAAAATTGGAGCGGTTTTACTATATAGAGGAGCCAAAGAATTATGAAAGTTCGGTGGTGAGATCGGCGATAAAAGAAGTTGAAGTAGTGATGACAAATGAATTTAGGGCGGGATTAATGCCTGCCGCTTCTAAATTAAGGCTAATTCAGGTTGCTGGAGCTGGTACTGATAGAGTGGACATAAAGGCTGCTGAAAAGTCAGGAGTGATTGTGTGCAACTCTCACAGTAATGCTATTTATGTTGCAGAATACGGGTTAACCATGCTTCTGACACTCTTAAAACAAACACATTTAGCTGACTTGCAAATGAGAAGAAACCTACACATGGTAAAAAGCTTTAATCAGGAGAAGTTAATGCCTAGGCTTTTGGGTGGTAAAACTGTAGGGATTTTGGGTTTTGGGGAAATCGGGCAGAGGTTGGCAACAATGTTAATGGGCTTTGATGTTGAAATACTAACAAAAAGAAGAACAAGAACTCGTTTGAATTTTGTGGTAGAGAGAGTATTAAAAGTTAAACAGGTAAGTTTGAGGCAACTATTAATAAGAAGCGACATTTTGATTGTGGCTGCACCACTGTCTGAAAAAACAAGGAATTTAATAGGAGATAAAGAAATTAAATTAATGAAAAATTCTTCAATTATCGTTGTTTTGTCTAGACCCAATATTGTTAACCAAGATTCGTTATTTAAATGTTTGAAAAACAATAAACTCGCAGGAGCTGCATTAGATGTGTGGTCAGACAAACCAAAAATATTTGGTGAAGGAAATGGTATAAATTTTGAGCAGCTGGAAGAATCTGGGCGATTATTAGTGTCACCACACAGGGCGGGACATGGTGCAGGTTCGCCACATTTGGATGATGCTTTAGAAAATTTAATAAATTTTGCTCAGAATAAGCCCTTGATTAACAAGGTTTCTGGAGAGATAGGTTACTAAAATGTCAACTAATATCTTAATTATGTCCGCAGGAAGAAGAGGATACTTAGTTAAGTACTTTAAAAAAGCATTTAAAAATGAGGGGTTAGTGGTGGCTGTTGATACAAGCCGATACTCACCGGCTCTTTATGATGCGGATAAGGCAGTATTAATTCCTGAGTTTTTTGATGAGAAGTCGTATCTGAAGCAACTTGTAATGATTTGTGAAGAATATAAAATCAATGGCCTAATTTCACTTAATGATAAGGAGTTAGAAATTTTGGCTAGAGAAGCTTCAAATCTTCAAAGACATGGAGTTAAGGTTGTTGTATCAAACATTAAGGCAATAGACATTTGTTTTGACAAATATAAAACTTATCAGTTTTTAGTCAAACACAAATTGTCAGCGATACCAACTTATGTTGATTTGAATATAGTTGAAGATGATTTAAAAAATAAAAAAATTGGTTTTCCACTAATCGTTAAACCTAGAAAGGGAAGTGCTAGTGTAGGGATGTCAATGATAAATTCCATAGAAAGTCTAAGATTGACCGTTGGGGGTAGAAACGATCTGGTGATTCAACCTTTTGTAAAGGGTGATGAATATGGTGTGGATCTGTTTACGAATGAAAAAAGTGAGACATTGGTAGCCGTGGCAAAAAAAAAGTTGGCCATGCGATCGGGAGAAACTGATAAAGCCATAACAGTAAAGAGTAAAATATTATTAGCAGATGTTAAAAAGATTGCTTCGAATCTAGGTCTTGTGGGGCCTATTGATATGGACTTTTTAAGATATGAGAAACAATTTTTTTTGATAGATATTAATCCGAGATTTGGAGGTGGATATCCCACTACTCAGGCTGTAGGAGGAAATTTTCCAGGACTTATTCTTGATTTAATTCGAGGGGTTAGATTAAAACCAACCACTTTTCGATATAAATCCGGCGTGGTAATGATGAAGCAATATGAGATTGTTATCAAACAAAAATCGATGTTATGTCAAAATGCATAGCTGTAATTAAATTAATCGACAATAATGCATTACAGAAAATTAAGACTGAGTTGTTGATAGGAATTGATTGTTGGTTGATAGGTGACTGGAAAGATAGCGCTAACTGGGCTGAAAAATTAGATGAGCTTAAGCTGGCGGAGTTAGAAGAAAATAGTTTGGATTTGATGAGATTGGCAGTGAAAAAGACCAACAAAATAGTCACTGGTAAAGAGGTGAGGGTGTTTATTGAGACATTAGAAATGGCTTTAAAAGATAGTGCAAGCGTAAGATTGAGTGTTTCAAAATTTGTGTGTAGTGAATTGTTTCTTTATTACAAAGAATTGAGTAGATTGGTTTGGTTGACTAAAAAATATGATGAAGTTGAGGTCTGGATAGATGAAGATTGGGACAAATGGAGAACATGGTTTGAGGAAGCTGTGCCAAATCAACTTAAAAGGAACTTATCCAAGGTTAGTTGGGTGCAGGTAAATAAAATAGGGCAAAGAACTAAGAATTACAAAGGAATTGCATCTTTATTTGTGAGTCTTAAATGTCAGATGGAGAAAAAGAATAATATTAGGAAACAACATAAATATGATTTGGGTATTTATATTGATCCAAGAGCTAATAACTACTGGTTTGAAACTTTGCCACAAAAGATTAATGGATTGGCAAAAGAAGCAGATTTTTATGTGAACAACGATCGCTTTAAAGGAAAATCCTTTGTTTTCATTTTTCCAACAAAACCAACCAATGCAATGAAAAATTTCCTTAAATCTAAAAATTATGAATTTATATACTTAGGACACACTGTTGAAAAACTTAGAGTATCATTGGTTGTTAAAAGATTGAAATTGAGATCGTTATATACATTTATTAAATTTGTTTATTGGTGGAGCGGTCAATCATTAGTATGGCAAGACTTAGCGGTAAATATACTAAAGGAATCTGTATTATGGAATTGTTTATTAAATGAATATCAAATTAATAAGGTGGTTGTAAGTGATGATTATTCATATTGGGGACAGGGTGTGAAGAAAATAGTTTTAAATTATCATGATTCAAAGCTACTTTGGGTGTTACCAACCCATTCGTTTATAGTCGATCAGGAAGATTATATTTCAGCAGAGGTTTTTAGTTTTTTAAACTATGACACCACATTTTTATGGGGAGAAAGGGCACAAAATTATTTAGCTGAAGGCAAGTCAAATTTGGGAAATGTCAAACTAGTGGGAGTTACTGGATCGAGCAGAGTTGCGAAATGGAGAGACACGATTAGAGTGAAAAACTTGCCCATTCTGTCGAAGTTGATGGAAGAAAGCTTTGGAGAGAGGCACTTGGTTACCATTTTTGATGAAAGAATGGCAAGTATATATTCAGCCAGAATTAAGGAAAACGCCATGATGATTTTAGAATATTTAGAGGATGCAATAAACCTCGCAAAGAAACACTCAAATTATGTGTTTGTAATTAAACCCAAATATGATCCAGATAGTTACTTTTTCAATTCACATGAATCAAAAATTGCAGACTTGTGGCATGCACTGTGGAAGGAAGTAAAAAATATAAACAATATCGTGATGGTAGACCATAGAATTGATTCGGCATTGTTAATAGCCCTCTCAGAATTAGTGATCTCTCCTGGTTATGCCTCGCCCACCTGGGAAGCAATAATGGCAAATGTTCCGGGTTTGTATCACACACCGAGAGCTAAAAAAGTTCTAAACATTTTATCCAAAGTCAAAAGAGTAGCATCAACCAACTATTCTGGATTAGAAACAAATTTTAATTATTGGACCAAGAAGACCAAGGTCCAAGAAGAGTTAAAAAGAGTTCAAAATAAATTATTTCAGATTGACAGTTATGCAGATGCCAAAGCAGATGACAGAATTATAAGAGATCTTATATATGAAAATAAATAAGCCGGTGATTTTTTACTATTTTACGGGTATACAACATTTACGTCAGTTAAGATTGTTAGAATCGGAACTACCTAGCTTTGAATTTGTACCTCTACTACAACCGGAGATGATAAAGTTTGGAAATGAGTTTAGAGACTACGAAAAACGATGCCTAACAGTCGGAAAAAATGGATTTTTCCCTAAGTCGATTTGGGCGAAGAATCCTAGATTAATTATTTTTAGACACGCTTTACCCACATCTTGGAGGTTGCAATTAATGTGGGGGGCTATTGAAAAAAAAATTCCAACTCTTGCTTGGGAGGAAGTCAACCAGTTAACTTTAAATGATAAGGCTATAAATAACTATCTATTACCAACAAGCAAGCTATTAGTACCAAGTAGGTTTGAAAAAAAACTTTTTGTTGAAGCTGGTTTCAGAAAGCACTTAATTGACGTGATTGGATGGCCCTTTGTTAACTTGGTATTAAAAAGGACTGGAAGAGATGTTGCCGATAGAGTAGCAACAGTAACTGTTGGAGTATTCCGTCATCATCACCCAGCATCTCAAGAGACAGTTAAAGACACTGAAAGATTGTTTAGGTTGATCGATGCAGGACTTCCTGAAGAGTGGATTGTTTGGATAAAGCCCCATCCAGCAGAATTAAAGAACAGTCTTCGATTTTTAGCAAAGCAGTGTTTTGTCAGACATAAAACCAAAATCTTTGATTCCAGAATTGACTTTAATTTAATTCTCGATAAGACTGACCTATTAATTAATAGGGGGCTGTCTCAGACTTGTTTAGAAGCTCTTGCGGTGGGAGTTAAGTTAGCAGTGGTGCCTTTTGGTTTAACGACGAGGTTTACTACACTTTTACCTGAATCGGTTATCAGTTCGGCTGCCGACCTGACTAAAATTGCCAGCAGTAATAATAAAAAATACGATCGGGCAGTCAAAATGTTTTTAAAGATTCACATTAATCCGGTTGGCCAGAAAGCAAAAAAAAGACTGATCAAATCTGTTAAGCTTGAGGTTAGTAAAAGCTTAGTTGTGTATACAGATTCAATGATTAATGCATTGATAGTTCAAACCTTATTTAAACGGTCAGACAGTTTAATTCCTAACTTTTACATAAGAACGAGAGGTTGGCTTAGTAGAAGGCAAACTGGAAAAATAGAGATCGTTAATTTTGGTAATTTATTAACTAAAACATTAAATAAATATTGGAAGATGGAAGTAATAGCATTATTAATTAGAGATATTTATCATCAGAGATCAGATTATATTGATTGGGATAAGATTATTGATCAAAATTTTGATTATGATTTATTACCATTTTATTTTGAAGCTGATAAACAAAAATTGTTAGAAATTCTCTTACGTCATGGTAGAGTGATTACAGCCACAAACCTTCTTTTTAAAGCTTCTGAAGGATTTAGGTTGGGGAAGTTAATAAAGCTACTATAAAGATCGAAGCAAATACAACTTGCTCTTGAGTAAAAAAGTCAGTATAGTTCTAGGGTTATTTAATCAATAAAGATTTGGGGGGTTAATGTTTAAAGATGAAGTTATCTTAATTACTGGTGGAACCGGCTCTTTTGGGAGGTATTTGTCTTCACATTTGCTAAAACAAACTCAACTGAAAAAATTAATAGTTATGAGCAGAGATGAATGGAAACAATGGAAGATGGCTCAAGATTTTGAAAATGACAATGGTAGATTGGAGTTCAAGATTGGTGATGTAAGAGACTTGCCCAGACTAAAGAGATTATTTTCTGGAGTGGACGTGGTAATTCATGCGGCAGCTTTAAAACAAGTCCCCGGATGCGAAGACAATCCAATTGAGGCAGTAAAGACTAATATTATGGGGGCACAAAACGTTATTGAGTCGGCAATAGATGCCAAGGTAAAAAAAGTAATGGCTTTAATTACAGATAAGTCCGTGCGACCAATCAACTTATACGGAGCAACGAAACTGGTGAGTGAAAAGTTGTTTGTACATGCGAATAGTTATTCAGGGTCTGTGACTAAGTTTTCTTGTGCTAGATGGGGAAATATCGTAGGAACAAGAGGGAGTGTTGTACCGTTATTTTTAGAGCAAAAAAGGAGTGGCGTATTGACCTTAACTGATCCTCAAATGACCAGGTTCTTCATTACATTGCCACAAATTTCAGGTTTATTTTGGAAGTGGCTGGAAACAATGAAAGGTGGAGAGGTGTTTGTGCCCAAATCACCGAGCACTGTTTTACTAGACTTGGCTAAGGCTCTGGCAGGAAAGGAAACAAAAATCAAAATTGTAGGCAAACGAATTGGAGAAAAAGTGCATGAAGATTTAATTGCAGAAAATGAGATATCCAGAACTTATGATGTGGGTAAATATTATGTAATCGTACCCGAGTTCTCCTGGTGGAATAAAAATAATTTACATACAAGTAAATTAATTAAAGGATTGGATCATGTGGCTAGTAATACTACAGATCATTTCTTGTCAGTTAACGAGATTAGGAAAGAATTGAAAGCACTAGAAAAGCGTGAGAAGGAGAGAACTTGGCATTGACAAACAACAATCAGGAGCGGATTTTGGTGACCGGGGCAGATGGTTTTTTGGGTTCGTGGTTGACGAGAAGATTGCTAAAGAAAAATGTACAGATCAGAGTGTTTGGAAGAAATTTTAGAAGACTTCAACTAATGCTTGGTAAAGATTTTAATCACTTAGAAGTGGTTGAGGGTAATTTGTTGGATCAAAGTGTGGTAGAAAAGGCAGTTAGTGGATGTAGACATGTTTTTCATCTGGCAGCAGTCACAGGCAGACAAAACGTAGAGGCTCATCCAATCGATTGTCTGAACACTAATCTATTAGGTACTAAATTGTTAGTGGAAAATAGTAGGTTAGCTGGGGTTGAGAGTTTTATATTTACTTCATCTATTGAGGTAGAAAGAAGACCGATGACTGTTTACGGGATTTCTAAACTTGGTGGAGAGGCATATGTTAGATACGGATTGGAAGAATCTGATTCCAAATATTTAATTTTGAGGCTAGCCAACACTTTCGGTCCAGGTCAGAGTGATGATTATGTAATTCCTATTTTTATTAATAAAATTCTTAAAGGTGAAAATTTGGTAATTAACCAAAGTTATATAAGACCTTATGTTTTTGTGGAAGATATGATAGAAAAAATAACTAATTTAAGTGATAGAGCTAATAACCAAAAATTAGAAGTTGTTTGTGGCCAAAAACCTGTAAGTGTTAGTTACTTGGCTGATAAGATCAAAAAAATACTAAATGGTAAAAGACCGAAAACTAATTTTGAGAAAAATTTGACAAAAACAATAGATTATTACAGACAACAATCAAGCAGTGAAAAATGCTGAATTAGCGGAGTGTTAATCAAAGACAATGTAAGACTGATAAGTGCTAAAGGGACTCCTTTTGAGTGAAAGATTATTTAAACCCAGGACTTCGTTAAGAGCTCTGGTTTCTCCGGGCCAATCTGCTTTGTTTAGTTCGTCGAAACCCAAAACGCTTCCCTTAACAAGGTGAGGTTTGATAGCTTGGAGACAGTCTTTTGTTGGTTTATAAAGATCCATATCAAAATATGCTAAAGCAATAATGGTTTCGGGGTGTTTGTTAAGATATTTTTTGATAGTAAGACTGGCATCTCCTTTAACAAGCTCAAACTTTTTTAAATGAGAGATTGGGCTTTCAGATTCGTGGTAATTGAGAATTGATTCTAGATAGCTTTGGTAGTTTTTGGTAGTGGAATAAGCATTCTTTTTAACAATGTCTGAGTGACCATCTTTTGCATGAACTGATGAAAATCCAGAAAATGTGTCAAAGCCGACAATTTTCCTTGTAACGTTATAGGGTTCATATATACCTCTAAAAGATTCAAATAAAGCCAAGTTGCGTCCCCACCTGATACCAAATTCGATAACTATTCCGTGAACTGGTAGGGCCATGGTATACAGTTCATGAATGAAGAGCAGGCGCCTAAGATCTTGTCGGCGAATATAGAGTGGGAGATTTTGAAGGAGTTCATGCTGTGGAATTGGACTTTGCTGAAAAAGATGGAAAAATTTATCACGCCTTTTTAGCTCTTCTGGAGTTGCAAAGGATTTGATTAGCGGATGTTTTAGTTTTTTTGGCATCAGTGGAAATCTATCAGGCTTGTTAGAAATTCGCAAGTCTGAGTTAAGGTTTTAGAAATTTATTAAGAAAATAGGAAACTTTTTCAACTTGTAGTTGGGTCATGCTAGAAAAAAATGGTAGAGCCAAAGATCGGGAAGATACCGATTCAGAGATGGGAAAATCGCCAGGCCGGTAACCAAATTTAGCTTTAATATATGGCTGAAGATGGATCGAAGGTAGGTAGGGTTTGGTGTGAATGCCAACAGACAATAGTTGGCGTATAAGATAGTTTCTGACAGTAAAATTAGGGACCTGAACAACATAAACGAACCAGCTTCGAACATATTGAGAATCGTCTGGGAGAGGTAGTTGAAGTGAAGGAATACCTTTGAGAGCCTGATTGTACCAAAGGGCAACTTGTTTTCTTAAAACTAAAAGCTGATCTATTTTTTTAAGTTGTTCTACCCCCAATGCTGAGTTAAGTTCATTTAAGCGATAATTAAAGCCTAATCGTTGGTGTATTAACCATGAGTCAGTTAGACCACGACCTTGATTACTAAGGCTTTTAAGAAGCCTCGCCTGACGGAGAGAGTTGGTAACAATTATTCCACCTTCTCCAGTGGTGATTTGTTTATTGGGATAAAAAGCAAAAACTGCAAGATTATTAAAGTTGCCAACTTGGCGCTGTTTATATCTTGCCCCTAAGGCCTCGCAAGCGTCCTCAATAATTGGCAAGTGGTGTTTTTTAGCTATACGGTTGATGGCTTGATAATTGATGGATCGACCAAAGATGTGGACTGGCAAAATAGCTTTAGTTTTGGGGGTAATAGCATCTTCAAGTTTATTGGGGTCGAGGTTGAAGGTGTAAGGATCTATGTCAATGAAGACAGGACTTAGGTTTTCGTAGAGAAGAACATTGGTGGAAGCAACAAAGCTAAATGGGCTGGTAATAATTTCGTCACCTGATTGGAAATTGTGGGCCTTTACACATAGATGGAGACCGCTAGTTCCTGAGCTAACTGCAACCGCATATTTGGTACCAACAAAATCAGCTACTAATTGTTCGAATTCCTTGGTTTTACCACCCAGAGAAAGCTGCCCGGATTTAAGAACCCTGCTAACAGCTGAAATTTCATCTTGAGTAATGTAGGGGAGAGATAAGGGAATCTGTTTGGTGGGATGTTTAACCAAGTTAGGTTTGAGTGATTTCATGTGCAAATAGCTGCCTTTGGGGCTTTCTGTAAATGTTTTTCGTATAATTGTTGGCAGTGCTGATTAATAGTATATAGGTGAGGTGAGCACTGAAATAGTTTGATGATATGATTGGTGGTGAAGTATGGGTTTTTTGGAGAAAGTAGTTTGATGACTTGTTTAACCAGTTGTAGATCTTCTGGATAGTCGATACTAAGGCGAATTTTGGGGTCAATTAACTGATGTGGTATTGGGTAGGGAATGCGAGTAAATCCAAATTCCGGTTTAAAGTAACCACCCCAAACTTCGGTATCAAGGTTCTGTTTTATGTCGAGCGCTCTTTTGATGGCTCTAACTTTGAGTCCATACACAAAAGTACCTAGTGGCAGGTCGGTGGTGGTGACAAAATCCGCTTTATTGGTTTGAAAAAAATGAAAGACTTTATCTATATAACGAAAATCAACTAAAGGCGTATCTGCTGTAAGGCTAACTATATAGTTAGCCTTAACCGATAAGGCAGCCTGATGAATACGCGTGAGTACGTCTTTTTCATCACCGCGGAAGTATTTTATGCCTGTTTTTAGGGCATAGTCGACGAGCAAATCGTCTTGTGGGTTGGTTGAGGTGGCAAGGATTATATGTTTGGGGATACGTGCTTGTAGGAGACGGTTTATTAAATATTCGATTACAGGACATTGACCGTCGACAAGCCTAATTACCTTGAGAGGCAGTCTTAATGATTTTAATCTAGCGGTAATGATAACTGACGGATTAATCAATCGATTCATAAGTTCTGAAATTATTTAAGACCGGTATAACAGATTGTATCTAAATTGAGTAAAATTCCAATAGGTGTTACTGAGGAATTGATAATATCGATTGGTGATAGCGGAAGAGGATTCGTGCCATTGACTCAATTTAATATTGGTTTCCTCTAGGGAAAGGGTTTTTGTAGACCGGGGATGATTCTGAAGACGATTGTAAGTGAGAGTTTTGGTTTTAAATTGTTGGGGCCAAACGTAACCGAAATGCTTAAGTCGAATGTGGCTGATAGTGTGCTTACCCATAATTCCCATAATTCCACCGTTATGTAATTTTAAGTTTCTAAAATATGCATTTGAGATATTTTTCCACATGTGACGTTGAGGAAAGGCGGTGTAGCGGCGCCAGATTCCATCAACCCGGTAATGTGTTTTACAGCGCCAGAAATTAAACATTCGAAACTCAACTTTTTCTAAACCTGGGTTAGACATATACTGATTGAGTTGGTTACGAGTGACCGAGTCTTCGAAAATCTCGTCAGCATCAATCCACAAAATCCAGTCTGGGTGTCTTGTTTTAGCCAGTTTATGAGCTAGTATTTTGTCTCTGCCTTCATGATAACCTGATGTTTTTTTGACTACCACAATTTTGGGGTATTTTTTGTAAGCTGTTAAGGTACCGTCAGTTGAACCATTGTCGACGATGACAATTTCGTCTACCAATTCTGAAAGTTTGGAAAGACAGTCATGGATGGTCAAAATTTGGTTTTTGACCCGGAGCATGGCAACTAATTTCATATGATTTTCAAATTATGCAAATTGGTTTCTAATTGGCTAAGTTGAGTGAAAATGAGTTGGGCACGGTGAGCCCAAGTGTATTGTTTGACATTTTTATGTGCTAGTTGAGCTTTGATGGTTGCGGAGGGTTTAAGAGCCAACTCAATGCCTCTGGCGAGGTCCTGAGGGTCATCTGGCTTGACTAATATAGCAGATTTTTCATTTAAAATTTCTCTAACTGAGGGCAAGTCGGTAGTAACAATGGGGCGACCCGAAGCCATGTATTCAATCATTTTCATAGGGGACATGTAGTTTCGGTAGTGTGGAGTATTAGGAAAAGGCATCACACAGACATCGAAAGCAAATAGGTAATCTGTTACTTTGTGGTGTGGAACCTGGGGGATAAATTTCACAAATTTACTGACATGAAGAGAACCTGCTAGTTGGCGATATTTTTTCACGAGAGTATTTTCACCCCCTACTGATACCAGCAAAATATTGGAGGTTGATGTAGACAAATTTTGTACAGCCTTGAGTAATATGTCTACTCCCCTACTACCATCTTTACCTTCTAGGTTACCTATATAGCCGATAATATTGTGATTTATGGGTAACTGCAAATTTTTACGTGCTGTTGATTTTGACAGAACTTGAAAGGCATGTGGATCGTAGCCTGAAGGGGTGACAATGATACGCGCATTACTAACAGATTGGTTAATAAGAAATTGCTTAAGTTTAATGGTGGGCACGATCCAAATGTCGACATTGTGTTTTGTAAGAGAAAAGATAAGTTGCTGATAGGTGTCGGTGGGCAGTTCGTGAAGCTCAAGGGCAATGCTGACAGATGGCATTAATAACTTAAGAATGGGGATTTCTTTGTGGTAGGAGTAGATGAGGTGAGGTAGGCGATTGTGAAAGAAAAGCCAGTATGAGACCAAGAAGGTATACATTAAACTTAGGTGCCCGAGGTGAAGAAGATCAAGAAACTTACTGGAGATGACCGGTAGTTTGAAGAGATCAAATTGATTGGGGGCGATCTGATAATAGTTCCAAGGAGAGATGTGCTTAAGTCCTGAGTTAGTTTGAGGACGGTTTGGAATAATATAGTCAACCTGGTGCCCTGCCTTAGCAAACTGTTCTGACATTTTAACCATCAGGCGACTGTCGGCAAGTTCCGAAGGCCAACGAGAGATGGTGACAACATGAATATTCATGGGTTTGGAGTAAATTATGAATTAATACGAGATATTAAACCACGGAAATACCAGAGGAATGAGTGAAGATATTGCCGTTTATACAAGTAGCATTGACCAATATAAAACTGATAGATCGATTTCTGATAATGATGGAGGGTAAAAATATTGGTAAATTGTTCAAGGAAACGTTGAAATAATTTAATATGCTGGTCGGGATACTTGGAAAATCTGGTGTAGCTATGGCTATTGCTGTCTGATTCGTCAACCATAACAACAGACTGATTGATGTATAGGAAGTGAACACCCTGACTTGCCAGTTGGGCGTAATGATAGGTTTCGTGACCAGGATTGATGAGTGACCAGAGGTGTTTTTGAGAAACAGATGTTCTGATCACACGATGCATGTCGCCAATAAAGTGCCTTTTAAGAACAGTGTCCTCAAGACTGGGCCGATAATGGTGCCAGGGCCTTTTTGGTAAATAGCCAAGTTGATGGGAGCCGTTCCTAATTCTGGTGGAATGGAGCATAAACTGAACAACGCCGATGTCTTTAGTAACTTTAGATAAGTTGGTTTTGATGATCTTGATGGCTTTTGGAAGGTAATAATCATCGCTATCCAGAAAACAGGTCCAGGAGCCAGTAGCGGCTTTGATGCCTGAATTACGAGCATGTTGAACACCAAGATTGTGGGAGTGGAAGATGAGAGTGACTCGTGGCATCCGTTTTTTTAGATTTTTAAGGTATTTTGAAGTGCTGTCGGTAGAACCATCATCGACAACAATGAGCTGATCATTAGTCCTCAACTGAGAAATGACGCTATTAACGGCACGTGGAAGGAGATGCCCTCGGTTGTAAGTGACGATAACGATGCTTAGTGTAGGACTTAGCGAATTAGGCATGAGATAAAATAAATTGATTAATTAGCGACGCACGACGATCCCAGGTGTATTGATGGACTTGTTTGAAGGCCTTAGTTGCTAGCAGTTTTGATTTACTGGGGTGGGAAAGAAGTTGATTGACTGCTGCAACCAAGGCGTGAATATTGTCTGGTTTAATCATGGCAGCTTGAGCAGAGTTGATAATTTCTCTGATTGATGGCAGAGAGCTAACAACAATTGGCCGCTTGGAGGCCATGTATTCAAACAATTTAAGAGGTGAGCCGTAGTGGTTTTGAGAAATGTTGGATACTGGCAATACCAAAACATCGGCTGCTGCTAAATAGTCAATTATTTGATGGTGGAGCAGGTGGGGTTTGACTAAAACATAAGCCGAATAATCCTGTTTAGCCCGCGACATAAACTGGTGGGTTGAAGGTTCAATAGGACTACCGCCAACAAAAATAGTGAGCACATTGGCTGGAAATTGACGGGTGGCTTTAAGCAGGAGATTGACCCCTTTTTCTGGGAAAAAAGAACCGGTGTAGAGAACAATATTTTTTGTCTGAGGTAGTTTTAGACGAGCCCTGGCAGTTTTTGTGGAGGGCATGTGGGCAAATGAAGATAGATCGACAGCATCATGAGCTATGAGTTGGTGTTTTGATTGGAGCTGTAGGTCATGACAGCGCTTAGAGAGAGCGTCGGAAATAAATATAACTCCCCTACTTTGTTTGAAAATAGCACGGTGAAGCCAAATACCAATACTGCTACTGGGTGGATGATGAATTTCCAAAAAAAAATGCTGGCGGTTCAGGATGAGCGGAATCGCCATATAGACATTTCTGGTGTAGTAAGTAGACTGCCGGGAAGAGGAGAGACAAAACCAAAATAGTGAGAGTGAAAATGAAAGTGATTGAAGCCAAAAAGAGATAACTTTGATAAATTGGCTGGAGTCTTGGGAAGAGTATTGGAGCAAGTCCAAACACCAGAGGGATTTTGTTTTGATGTTGGTGTGCAGAGAATAGGCTGATTTAATTGTGGGGTGAAAATGCGAATGATGATGACGTGATGGAACCACTAAAGTGATGTGTGTACCAGATTTTTGCCAGGCCTCGATCATTTTGGCAATTTGGAGACCATGGGCTTTTTCGGTGGGAAACCTAATGTTGGCGATGAAATATATTTTCATAACTAGTGGCTGATAATATGTTGGCGATATAGGTGGGCAATTTTGGGAAGGGAGTATTCTTGGACATGTTCTAAACCAATTTTGACTAGTTGTTGATAGAGTTTACGGTCAGACAAAAGCTTTAAAGCAAGCAGAGGAATTTGGTGGTGCTTTGATTGGGGGACAACAAAATGTTGCTGCTTATTAATAAACATCGCCTTGGTTGCAAGAGTGTCGGTAGCGATGATGGGCAGACCTGAAGCCATTGCTTCGAGCTGAACGCGGGCAAATTCTTCGATACGAGAGGGAACAATTAATAGATTGGAGGCTTGAAAATAGGTACTTAAAAGTTTGTTGGGAATGGAGCCGAGGAAAATAATTTGAGATGAGAGGTGTTTGTGGATGGCTTGAGCTTGGAGTTGGTTGAGCAGTGGGCCAGAACCAACAGCAACAATACAAAAGTTTAAGTTCTGGTCTTTGATCGTTTGGGCATAAGCAATAAGTCGATCAGCACCTTTCCTTTGAGACATGTGGTGAACATAGAGAGCAATTGGCAAATTTGGCAGGGAAAGTTTGCGTTTAAGTTTGAATTTGCTGGCTGAAATGGGCTTAAAGCGACGGAGATTAATGAAGTTGGGAATGACGATAATTTTGTTAAGGTCAACGTGATAATACGCGTGATAGTAATGCTTCATTTGGGGAGAACCTGTGACTATGAAGTTGGCGATTTTTATAGAAAGGGAAAAAGGTAGTTCGCGGATTATTTTTTCTTTGAGGTGTTTAATTCCAGGCGGTGTTTGGTAGTAGTGTTCCTGAGCACAGTGCCATTTATAAGTAGTGCCACCAAAGATCCTGGTGATAGTGGCTGACATGATGGTTGAGAGGTCAGCGTAGTGACAATAAAACTTTCGGTAACCTAAAAAATAGATTTTGAGTAAAATAAACATCCGCTCAAGCAAACGAAGAGGTAACCAAGTATATCGCTGAACATAGTAGTTGTTTATTCCCTCGATAACTACCGATGTTTGACCAGATTCGGCGAGTAAATATATATCAGCAAATTTGGATAAGTAGGTTAGCAGCTCGTGAAGATGATAATAATGTTCAACAGAGTCTGGATTATAGTTACTGAGAACATAACAAAGTTTGGGTTTCATAGATAGGAATTATTGCTGTAAGAGTAAAGTTATTTGTAGCTTAAATATTTTTTGTCTGCCGAAGCGTTTGTTTAAATACATGTTTGATTTCCTGAAGAAGATGTTTTTGTGGTCGCCAATGGAGTTGCTTGATGATTTTATCGATGGAGACCTCTACTACAGCCAGATCGTGCTGAGGTTGGGGGCGATGGATGATCTTAAGCGGCGAATTCAACGCTTTTTGGGCTAGAGATATCAGCTGTTGGGTAGATACCAAAGTCCCGGACCCAAGATTGAAGATATCATAAAATGATGACTGGTGATTGATTGAAGACAAGGCATGGACGGCATCCGAAACAGCAATATAATCCTTACTAGCATTGCCCCACATGTAGAATGGTTTTTGGTTGAGATGGGCTTGAGCTAGGGCTGGAATGATCCCCTGATGATGGTGGAGCTGTTGACTAGATCCAATGATATTGGTTGGTCTAAAAACAGTAATTCGGAGATGGTTTGAGGCAATTTTTCGAAGCATGTGTTCGACCTGAAGTTTTGAGTCTCCATAGGTATTGACGGGACGAGGTGAATCAGTTTCTCGGAATGGAGTAGGAGCATTTCCATAGACTGGCCCGGCAGACGAGACAAAAACTAGATGATTTATGGACGAAGTCATAACTTGTTTGATCAAGAGGGCTGTGGGGAGGATATTAAGATCTTGTTCCTGCCGGCTAGTGGATTTAAGTGCAGGGGTGGTAGACCAGGCTAGATGGAAAATTATGTCCTGACCTTTGAGAATGTGTTGGAGAGCGAGTCTATGATAATCACCGGTGAGGTAATTAACCCCAGGAACTGGACCAACTCGATGATCCAAAACAGTAATTTGGTTGGATTTTTTAAGTTCTGTGGCTAAATGGGTACCAATAAAACCAGCTCCACCAGTGATGACAATTTTTTTGTTGTTTAGTAGTGACATAAGAAACAAATAATAATTGAAATGTTATTGGTTAGAAAGTTGTTGCCAATTGTGTGCCAGTTGTTTGAGATTTGAATTGAAATTTAGATATTTAAGAGCATGTTGTTGAGCCTTAACAGCAAACTTATCCGCAAGTTGGGGATTAAAGATCAAGATGTTGATAGCGGCTGCTAATTGCTGTGAATCCTCAATAGGAACCACTAATCCTGATTGATGGTCGACAATTAAATCAGCTGTCCCACTAGTATTGGTAGCCACAATAGGAAGCCCCGATAGGGCTGCTTCCATGAGCACTCTAGGCAGGCCTTCGAGAAGAGAAGATGATACCAAAATATCGGCCGCATGGTAGAGGCGTATTAATTGTTGATAAGTTGCTGAACCATAAAAGGTGATGGTGTCAGCTAGACTAAATTGATCAATTATTTTTTGAAGGTGTTCTTTTTGTGGCCCGTTACCTACAATCAGGACTTTGATCTTGACACCTTGATTGACAATAATGGCAGTAGCTTTGATGAGATTGTCAAAATCTTTGTTGATGTTGAGAGTGCCAACAGATAGAACCAAATAGTCCTTACCGCTTGTGAGTTGTGTTCTTAACTTGGTTTGACGAGATTTTGAGACTAGCTGCTTTTGGATGTTGGGGCTTGGTGGCACCGGAAGGGTAATAATTTTGCTGGGGTTGACACGAAAATAGGTTATGAGGTGCTGGCCATCCCTGGTGGTATCAGTACGGATGGAATCTGACCAATAGATGGCAAGTATTTGAAATAAGCTCATTAACAGGTGAATTGGTTTGGAAAATAACCATCGTCTTTGAACAAGAGGGAGTCCAAAAACATTGAGCTGGACTTTGGTGGCAAGCCCAACGGTCGAAAGCTTGGCTATAACTGCGGTGACAAAATCATTGGTGGTAATAAGATCAATTTTTTCTTGCCGAGAAATAGAAGCTGATAACCGGAAGATCTGGTAATAGGCTGCATATTTATTTGGTCCACAGGCCGCGTAGACAATAATTTTTGATCCATATTTTTTTGTTAAATAAGCTGGTTTGATGGTGGTGGGAACAATGACAATATATTTATGACAATATTGACTGTAGGCAATAAAACGCTCCATTGAATCACCTATTCGAGTGTTGGAGACGAGGGACCTGTCTAGACTAAGGTTGAGGATATTCATAAAATGGCTAGAAATATTGTTGAAGTTTTGTTAGGTGGTTGGACCAGGAATAATGTTTAAGTGCATAAGAATATGCTCGGGAGATATGTGAAGAAGGGGTATTGATGGCTTGAGATAATTTTTGGATATTACCATTGGGGACTAGTTGGGCGAAACCGTGAGTTACTTCATGATTAGGACGGATATCGCTGGCAATGATTGCAGTTTTGGTTAACATGGCCTCGATGAGGGTGTGTGACAAACCCTCGTAGTCTGAAAACAGTAAGATCTTTTGAGATCTATTTAAATGTGTAAGAGTTTGTGATATTGATTGGCGACCGGTAAATTTGACCCAAGAATTAGCTTTGAGTTTGGTTACCAGTTTTTTTAGTTTAGCAAGCTCCGGGCCTTCACCAACAATAAGCAAATCCCAGAGCTTGTGGGTGCGAGCGAGATTGGTGGCGGTGATAATTTGATCGATGTTTTTCCAGGGCACTAACCTGCCAATATATATTAATTGTTTTCTTTTGTGGGTGGAGGGTGGTGCAGGGATGTTGACGGCGTTGGATATAACTATAATTTTGGTGGGGTTGATATGAAAGTGGTGAGCTAAAAATGATTTAAGGTATGAAGAGGGAACAATAATGGAGTGAGCAAGAGAAAAACTAATATTTTCAAGAATGATTTGGAACCTGGTTAAAAACGGGTGAGGAACCTGATAAAAATTGTCTAGTGTTAAAGTAGTCCGATGCTTAAGGCGTGTAGATTCCCAGACCTCATCACCAACAAATTTGAGAAGTATTTTTTTACTAAAGATGCGAGCGGCAATGGACGAAGCAAGGCCGACTACAAGTGGCCCTTGGATATATACTGTTGAGGACCCAAGTCCATAAAAGAGAACATTGATGAGTAACTTAAGCTGACGAAGAATAGCTGCTTGGTGGGGACTGATAGCGATAATTTTGATGCCAGCGATTTGAGTAGCATTTGAACCAAAACAAATAATGGTGAGCTGGTGTGAGGATTTGAGCCGGTGAACTAGATTCCAAGTGTAGGTGGCTGGACCACCAGTGCGAGGGGGAAAAATGGGAGTAATTATGAGGATGTGTTTCATGATTAGTTATGTTGATACAAGTACAAGTTAGGAAAAAGCGGATTGGGTGGCAGTTGAGATTTAGAAAAACGGGAAAGAGTGGCTTTGGATATTAACAATTGATTAGGCGAGGAACTGGTAGAGCAAACTGGAAAACGGTGAAGATAATCACCCAAGTAGTGCTCTTTGATGGTATCCTCAGCCCAAAAATAGCGACGTGCCGCCAGTGGATCGAAGCTTTGATCAAAAGCTAAACAATCAAAATAATGACGGTGCGAATCTAAGTAGCTTACTAAATTCTTGTAACCCCACTGATAGGTCCAAGATAAAACCTCGCGAGAATAAGGAAGTAGAAAAGGATGATTGATAACGACTCCCCCATCAACGTCAGAGGGTATGGGGGTGGATAAGTCGGAACGGATGAGATTGGAGTTAAGAGTAAAAACAAATGAAACTGACAATACCAGAAGAGCAATCAGCCTTTGGACTAATTTAGACTGGATGCCGGTAATGAAGGAGGCGGTAATGATGACCAAAGGTATGGAGATAAAGACAAAATAATAACCACGAGTAGCAGTGAGGCTAAAGAAGCTGAGGCTGACGACCAACCAAAGGACCAGCCAACTAATAGTTGGAGGTTTTTTGAGGTGACGCAAGATGATGATTGATTGATAAACGACCGCAACGAAAAAAGTGGCAAGAATGAAAGGAGAGTAAATGTCGTTTAGATAAGAAAGAGTAAATATAAAATTTTGGAGTGGTTGAAATTGCTGACTATAGGTGATGCCTGACCTATATATACCAAATAGACTAGAAAAAAAGACGTCAACATAGCCTGTGGTCATAAAAGCGGCTAGATTAAAAATGAGTACGGGTAGAAACAAAATTAGAGCAATGACTAGAGACTTGAAAAGGTAATGCCGTCTGACGGCGGCAAGGATGATAAGAGGCAGAAGTATCAGAGATGTTTCCTTGGTGAGCAGAGCTGCCCCAAAACTAATTCCCAACATGGTGGCAGATGTTTTGTGTTTGAGACTTTTGTATAGATAGTACAGGGTCAGGGCCATGAAGAAGGTTAGGGTCATTTCCCGGTGATATATACGCCCCATCCAAACTAAATAGTTGTTGCAGGCCAAGAGCAGGGCTGAAAGCGAGGCTACTTGGTATGAAAAAAACTCGGCAGCTAGTAGATAGACAGAGATAATAGTAAGCAGTCCTAATAAACCCTCGGAAAACCTAAACTGCCAATCTTGGAGATAGTCTATTCCTGAGGGATCTAACAGATTAAGACTGAAATGTTTGAGGGCGCTGCTGAGAGGAGGGTGGGTATCGTAAGAAATGACATAGGCTTTACGACCAGCTTGGATGCCGTTGACTAAATTATATGATTGGTACGCCAGATCGTATTCGTCCCCATAGACATCGGCCCGGTTTAAATTGGTGAAAACAAAAAACGAAAAAGTGAGGAGTGAGATGAGTAAGAGAGGTGTGATTGAGATGGGGTGATGCGGGGCGGAGGGTAGTAATGGTGTTGATTTAGCTAATAAAACTCTAGCAAGCCGAGGAAGAATCTGGCTGAGAACAAATAAAACAAACATAGAGAGGGCCAGGTGGCGGGAATAAATAGCTACACCTGATTGGCCTTCTAGGATGGTGACGATAACGGTTGCTGGGTAGGTCAAGAGAATGGAAAAGAGGGCAGAGGAGACAAGTCGTTCTAAAAAATTGGTTTTGGGGATGAATAAACGGGACAACGGCAAACCTGAAAAGATGAAGACAAAAAGATGTCCAAAAATGATCCGGGCTAAGTCGAAGTTGTTGGAAAAGGACAATAAGAGGCTAATGATGCCGAGACTTAAAGACATAACAAGTAAGAGTACTGATTGTGATTTATGAATCAGGCTTTGGGTTTTTGGCCGTGGAAATAGATGGCGGAGGCGGTGATATGAGCATCTGGTGAGTTGATGATAAAGCGATCAAGCCACTTAAGAGGCAAACTCCAAAGTCTAAAGATGATTTCTATGGGGAGCGCGAGGAAGGAAATATTACTCACCCAAAGCTTGATGTATTCGATTTCGATCCAGGCTACGGAGCTGCCGGGGCCGACACAAACGCCAGACTTAAGATGTTGAAAGTGACGACACCAGTGCTTGAGCCCAGGGAGAGTGGCTCGGTAATAGTCATGGGGAGATGAATGGAATGGCTGGAGAAAGGGAATTTCGATATAGATATGGCCGCCGGGTTTGAGGATGCGGTACATTTCGGTGATAGAGGCAACTGGCTCAGGCAAATGTTCTAAGACAGCGATGGAAAGCACTAAATCGACAGAATTGCTGGTAATGGGAAGGTGCATTGCATCGCCTTTGATGTCAGCCCCGGAAAATAGGTCCAGAGTGATTACACCCTCCCCTACCCTTTCGGCACCAGCCCCGATATTGAGAATGGTTTTGCCAGAGAACTGATTGACAAGCTGTGTGGGCAAAACACTGTAGTTGTGGGTAGGGTCGAGCAAAGATTTGCGGTGGTAGCAGTGAGTCACTAACCAGTTGCGGAGTTGCATAGTTTTAACCAGAGACTTTCAATTTGATGGCTAATTTTGTCCCAAGTATATTTGGTTTTGACCAATTTATAACCGTTGGAGGCTAGTTTTTTGGCGAGGACTTTATCTTTATACAAGGCTTTAAGGCACCTGGCAACAGATGTGGCATCATTGGGCAGGGCGAGCAGGCCGGTGTGATGGTCGGTGATGAAATCCACGATACCGCCTACTGGAGTGGCAATCACCGGGAGCTTGAAGCTCATAGCTTCGATAAAGGCAACCCCAAAGCCTTCGCGACGCGATGGTCTGACAAAGACATGGCTGTCAGATAAGAGCTTGGGAATGCGATGGTTGTCGACACTGCCCAAGAGCTTAACTTGAGAGCTAATACCGAGACGGTTAATTTGAGCTTGAAGATGGTTGAATTCCGGACCGCTGCCAGCGATACTTAGCTGCCAGCGAAGGCTTTGAGGCAAGAGGTAAACAGCGTTGATAAGGGTATCAAGACCATTCCTATCAATCAGAGAAGAACAGGAAATAATGGAGAAGGTTTTGGGTTTTGCTACCTTGGGCAGCGGAGAGAGATTGACGCCGTTGGGAACGATGTGAATATTTGTAGCTCCTAAATTTTTGGCCAACTCACCGGAGTAGTGGCTAACGGCTGCGACTAGGTCAGCGCGAGAAAGTGACCAGGAAATAATGGGGGTGATGAGGTTGGCTAATTGGTGGTGTAGATGTGAGAAGAGGGAACCTTTGACTACCAATTCTTGTTGATGGAGCATGGGGTTTTGAGCAGTAATATAAAGTGGTTTGCCAAACATAATTTTGATCAGAGCACCAAGAGGGGCTTGGGGAAATGACTGTTTGGCCCAGATTAAATCGATGGGCCGATTGAGGAGATACCAGAGGATTTGCCAGAAACCAAAGAAAATAAAACTGACACCATAGAGGTTGGGCAGCTTGGGATAGTAGATGGGAATGACATCAACTTGGGGAGGGAGCTGGTGCTTAATAGAAGTGTCTGGACCGACAAATAAGTAGAGGTGGTGGTGTTTGCCTAAGCGCTTGATAACTTCAACTACGTGATGCTCAGCGCCGCCTAAGTGACCGGGCAGTAGATCAGCACAGATGCAAGCGATTGTCAGATGGCGAGCTCTTGACACAGCTACTTGTCCTTTGGAAGCATGATAGGAATACCGTTCTTGACCTGATAGACGCGTTTGCACTTTTTGCACTTAAGGCTTTCGACCCTGCCTTTTTTGGAATAAGTAAGAGCACTTTTACAATCGGGGCAAGCCAGGATATCGAGGAGGGTTTGGGAAAGAGGCATAATGATGGGAGAAAATAATTAGTGATGGGAAACGGCAAACTGGGGTTATTGTAGCAGATGTAGGTAAAAGCTGTGGGTAGCAGCAGCGACTTTGTCCCAAGTGTAGTGGCGTTTTACGAGATCATAACCGTTACTGGCGAGACGCTTGGAGGTTTGGGGGTGGGTAAGCAAACTGGTGATAGCATCAACTAACTGCTGTGGTTGGGCTGGGTTAATAAGAATGCCGGTTTTACCTACTGTGATCAGATAGGGATTATCCCCCACCTTTGTTGCAATGACCGGAAGCTTGGCTGCCCAAGCTTCGAGGATGCTAATGGGTTGACCTTCGGCCAATGAGGGTAAAACAAAGATGTGGGCGCGTTTGTAGGCAGCAATGAGCTTAGTGCCATGAAGGCCGGTGCTGATGACGTTGAGCTTGAGTTGAGGGTAAGTGGGTTGGAGGTGGCGATAGGCTTGACGAAGATAGGTGAGGCCCTTGTGGGGGTGGTTTCTGGCAACACAGATAATGGTAGGATGGGCTGATTTGTTAACTCTGACCTGATCAAACTCTGTTCGGTTGACACCGTTTCTGATGACAACGATGTTTTTGTTAATGTTTGGGTATTTCAAAAATGATTGACTGACGGTTATTTGACCAGAGTATTTGATCTTGGTGAGGATGTATTTTTCTAAGACTGCTTTAAAACCGGTTTCTCCCAGGTCCATAAGATGACTACCATGGACGGTGTGAACTACTGGGATGTGAAGCAATAGGGAAATAATTTTGGCGGGGATACCAGGCAAGAAACCGTGGGAATGAATAAGTTGGGGCCGAGCTACTGGAGGCAGGAGGAGAACTTTGGGAACAACTGTAAAACACCAAATGATACGGTAGGCTAAATCTGATTGGCGGGGATAAAAAATAGAAACACGGTAGTGGTATTTATCGATAAGTTGTTGAGACAGATTTTTGACATGCACCTGGCCGCCACCATAAAAGGGAAACCAGGCATCGATGAGCATGAGAATGTGTGGATGGGCTGGAGCAGACATATTAAGCAGTCAAAAATTCGTTGAGCCAAGTGAAGAGGAAGTTGACCCCATCGGGAACTGATACCTCGGGCTGCCAATCAAAATCGCGTTTGGCTTTGTCGATGTTACTGATATAGACGCGTTGGTCGCCGAGGCGTTGGGCCTTGGTGGTGGTGGTGATGGGTCGGCCGAGCAAAGCTTGGAGAAGGTCGAGTAGCTCGAGGAGAGAGATGGTGTTCCTGATGCCCCCGCCGATGTTGTAGATTTGACCAGCAGTAATGGATAGATGTTGGGTGGCTAAGTCATAAGCCCTGACCAAGTCGGTAATGTAGAGCATGTCACGGACTTGTTTGCCATCACCGTAGATGGTGATAGGTTTGTTCTTAATGGCCTGAGCTGTGAAGTGGGCAACCCAGCCCTGGTCTTCAACCCCAAATTGGTGGGCACCATAGATGCATGACTGTCTAAAAATTATAGTGTTGATACCGTAGATACGATAGTAGTCATGCATGTACTGATCGCCGGTACCTTTGCTGCAACCATAAGGAGAGTAAAAATTGATGGGCTCGGACTCGTCGATGCTGGCTGATTCGATACTGTAGTAGCGTTTGCCACGACGCTTAGTGTTGATGCGAGCAATGTCACCATAGACTTTGTTGGTGGAGGAATAAACGACAGTGGCTTTGGGATTAGTTAGCCGTATTGCTTCGAGAAGATTAAAAGTGCCCAGAGCGTTGACCTCAAAATCGTGACGAGAGTTGGTGATGGAAGTGGTGACAGCTGTCTGACCTGCAAAATGGAAGACTAGGTCGTGACCCTGAACACTGGGCTTGAGACGATCGAAGTCACGAACATCAGCTTCAATAATTTTGAGGAGCTTTTTGAGGTAGGTTTGGTGCAGCCAGGTAAGATTGTTGGTGACACCAGGGCGAGAGAGGTTATCGTAAATTGTCACAGACTTACCCTGGGAAAGGTAGTGGGCGGCTAGATTGGCACCGATGAAGCCAGCACCACCAGTAATGAAGATCTTAGTCATGATTTACTAATTATGCTAATTTAAAATCGAATTAATTCGAATTTATGAACCACGAGTAAGGATAGATTGATAAGCAGCAGTGGTTTCTCCCGCGATTATAGACCAATCATACTCACGCGCCAATTGGCGGCCAGCAGCGACTTTTTGGCGATAGAGTTGGGTGTTAGTAAGTAATGTTGTTAATTGACGAGCTAGATGGGAAGTGTCTCTGGCCTTAAAGAGTAGACCGCCTTGACCAGTGTGGGTAACTTCTCTGGTAGCGGCAATGTCACTGTTGACGTATGGAGTCCCACAGGCAGCGGCTTCGAGAGTGACTAAGCCAAAACCCTCTACAGTAGAGGGTAAACAGAAGATGTGGGCGGCTTTGATGTGGGTGAGAACCTGGTGGTGACTGGTGATAAAGCCTAAAAACTTGACACTGGGACCAAGGTGAAGAGAATGAACTTGACTCTTGAGGCGGTGTTGCTGTGGACCGATGCCGATAATCTTGAGCCTAATATCGGGTAACTTGGTTTTGACCGCGACCAAGGCATTAATGATGTCAGCAACTTGTTTGTAACCAACCAAGCGGCCAGCAAAAATAATTGTGGGGTGAGGATCTTTGGCAGTTTTGATAGCCCGACAAGCGGCTAGGTCCACACCACCAGGAATGGTTTGCTGGCGGTGGGAATTGATACCAGCACGGCCTAGTTTGGTGTGGGTATAACCACTGTTGGTAATTATTAAATCCCAGGGTAGACGGAGAACTAGACGCTCCATGATTTCACCAATAACTGCAGTGAGTGGGTCAGTGTTTTGGAACCAGTGGTTGATAAACACATCGTGGACCAGGGCGACTTTGGGGCAGTGATGAATAGACCCAATAATAAAGGCAGGAAACTGGGCAAAAATGTTGGAACCTTGAACAATATCCGGGGCCTGGGATAGCGAAGTAATGATGGAGGAAATGATAAACACTAGGCGACTCAAGGGATTGTTTCGGTGCTGATGAGTGACGGTGAGGCCACAACGAATAACGTGAATGCCAGAGAGATTTTGATGTGAGGGTGAGCCACGGCGAGCATTAGTGATAACTGTAACTTGGTGAGCCTTAGATAATTCCCTGGCAATATAGAAGTCACGCGCTTCGACACCCCCGGTGAAATCGGCAACAGGTGAGGTTGGAAAAGATTCACAAATTAAGAGAAGGTTCATAAGAAAAATTGTAAACAGATACAAACCAGGCTGCTAAGGTACCTGTTAATAACTTTTAGGGGGAGATTTTTTTTTGGCACGAGAAGGAGATTTTGGGGCTGGCTGAAGATCTTTGAGAGCGAGCTGGCGAACCAGAGTAGTTAGGTCGTGGCGGAGGTTCTCGAGCATGACGTTGGTCCTAAAGATCATATAGAACAGTAAGATAACCGAAACATAAATGGCTACATCTGCACCTCGACCAATGCCGAACCTGTTGGCTAATAGGGTGGTATAGAGAGGATCGATAACCGCTATGCCTACCAAGAAAAATAGGACCATCCAGAAAATAAAGGTGGCAAATGAGAGCGAGCCGTCGCGGACACGGAGATAAACTCTAGAAATGGCGAAGACCAGAAACGCAAGCAGTAGATACTGGAGAGGTTGGATAGAAGGACTCATCGGAAGAGACGGAGCACTAATTTGTAGAGAATATTAAGAGCATTAGTATTGCTTTGACCTTTGGACCTGGAGTAGTCAGTATAGATCACTTTAATCGGTACTTCGCGCATTTTCAAGTTGAGCCTTCTGATTTCAGAAAAAAACTCAGAGCTGACTTCCATACGTTGTGTTTTGATGTGGATGTGAGTGATGGCTTGTTTGTTGAAGGCTCTGAAGCCTGACTGTGAATCTGAGGTAATCTGGTTGAATAAGAGCTCAGTAAGGACATTGCTCATGGCGATGAGAAGCTTTCTATCCCAAGGCATGTGGCCATGACTGGACTTGGTACGACTGCCTATAACTACATCGGCTGAGCCGTCCGTAAGAGGAGCAATGATTTTGGCAATATCGCTTGGATCATGCTGACCATCAGCATCAAAAGTGACCATAATATCGAACTTACTGATCCGAGCATATTCAAGTCCGGTTCCCAAGGCACCACCCAGACCGCGATTGATAATGTGTCTGGCAACGAGCGCTCCTGATTGCTTGGCCTTTTGAGCAGTAAGGTCGGATGAGCCGTCATCGATGACTAAGATAGTTCTGGAACCGAGGGTGCTGGTGGCAGTTTTTATAGCCGAGATGGTACGGCCAATTACCTGCTGTTCATTGTAAGCCGGAACTACAATCAATGTTTTCATTTATCTAAAAAGAACTGGGCAGTGCGTTCGAGTCCTTGCGCTAGAGTGACTTGGGGTTGCCAATTCAGTTGAGACTTGGCTTTGGAAAAATCGAGGCAACTTCTGAGCTGCTCGCCGGCCTTGGCGGGGGCATGGTCAACGGTGAATGGTTGGTCAAGGGTGGTCAACATGTTATCTACCAATTGGGTTACCGAGGTCTCAATTCCAGTGCCGACATTGAAAACACCAGTGATGTCGGTGGTAGTTGCGGCCAGATTGGCAGCGACGACGTCAGCAACGAAGACAAAATCTCTGGTCTGGTCACCGGCACCGTTGATAGCAAAAGGCTGATGATCGCGGGCCTTTTGGTAGAAGATGGAGACGACGCCGGCTTCACCATGGGGGTTTTGGCGGGGACCATATACATTGCCGTAGCGAAGCGCGGTGTAGGGAAGTTGGTAGATTTGATGATAGTAGTACAAGTAGTGCTCGACAGTGTATTTGGCAATGCCATAGGGTGAGATGGGGTTGGGCCAATATGTTTCTGATGTAGGAACAGTATCGGCGTCGCCATAGATCGCTCCACCAGAGCTGGCAAAAATAAACTTTTTGACTGACCCTGATTTTTTAGCGGCTTCGAGCAAGTTGATGGTGCCCAAGATGTTGATGGTGGCGTCTAGTTTAGGATTTGATACTGAAGTGCGAACATTGATTTGGGCAGCGTGGTGATTGACTATTTCTGGTTGTTCAGTTTTGAATATTTGTTCGATCTCATCTGAATTTATATCTAATGAGTAAAATTTAGCATCAGGATTAAGATTTTCCTTTCTACCAGTAGAAAGATTATCGATGACAACGACCTGATGGCCAGCATTGATATAGGCATCAGTTATTTGTGAGGCAATGAATCCGGCCCCGCCGGTAACGAGTATTTTCATACAGTATTTTCTAATTATGCTAATTGATATCTAATTAATTTGAATTGAAATGGGCAGTTTTGCTAGGCGACCCAGTAGCCTCTGGTAAAGAGGATAGTATTGATGCAAAGCAGTATAAGACTAATGGTAAGCCAGACTTTAGTCAAGAGTGGAGACTTGATGCGGGCGAGAAGAATGAAACAGGGAAAGAGCACCAGGACATAACGGGGCATACTCGAAAAAGTGCCGGTAAGGGTGGGGGTAATAAAGGCTAAAAATGCATAGGTAGCATATGACTTTCTTAACTTTTTAAAAGCCCACAAAGATAAGCCCAGGAATAACATGGAGACAATAAATTCTTGAGAGACGGTATAGAAGATCATGGTAGCAGGTTTGACTGAACTGACCATGCGTAGGTATCGATAAATGACTTGGTAGAGAAGAATGATTTTATCGGTAGAACGATCTGCACCAAAGGCTGGTTGGGCGTTGAGAAAATACAGAGGATCGGCAAATTTGGTACCAAGATAATACATATAGGACAAGAGTCCAGCGGCTGGAAAAAGATAGGGAAGATAACCCCAGGGCTTGGTGCGATCAGATTTTTTACTAATGGAATCATATCGTTCCAGAATTAGAGCAGGAATCAAAAAGACACCAATAATGCGAGTAGCAGAGGCGAGAGTGGCCATAAGGATAGCTTTGATGGGGTGGTGAGTACGCATAAAGTAAAAGCTGGTGACTACAAACATGAGGAAAAGACTTTCAGTATAAAGGCTGCCAAAAAAGAATGAGGTAGGGAAAAGTAATAGTAGCAAGAGGGTTTTTTGGGAGACTGAGGCAGAATTGTCGAGGCGGACGAGCTGGTAGAGGTAATAGAGGGCGATGAGTAATGAGAGGTGACTAATAAAGAGGCCAGTGAGCAAGTAATTGTGAACGGCAAAGTTCCACCAGCGAATGATCAGCGGATAGAGAGGAAAAAATGCTTGGGTAAAGGCGGCAGAATAACCACTGGTGGCGATGCCCAGATAGTGAACACCGTCGAAGCCGGCCCATGAGTAAAACAAGGGATGACCATAGCTGACTAAAAGTGGCTCCCGATACGGAAAACGGTCACCAAACGGCAAAAGACCCATACCAATGGCGGCAAATAAAAGGAGGAGAAGACGCCAACCGATGAGCCATTTGAGAAGTTGTTTGAAGGTCATGAGAGGTCGAGAACTGATTGATAAACGTGGGTAGTAGCAGCGGCAGTCTTGGTCCAGGTGAAGTTGTGAGCTTGATTGATGGCTAGGTGAGCTAGACTTTTAAGTTGAGAGGTCTTAGTTGATTCGGCTTGGTGAAGAACTTTGATGAGAGAGGCCTGACTAGTAGGATCAAAGTAGAGAGCTGCTGTAGCGGCGATTTCTGGAAGAGATGTAGCCCGGGCGGCAATGACAGGTGTACCAGCTTGCATGGCTTCAAGAAGCGGCAGCCCAAAACCTTCGGCCAGTGAGGGTTGAACATACCAGCTAGCCGCATTATACAAGAGGTTTAGACTGGTGGTATCGGGAAGATTTAGGAAGCGAACTTGTTCGGGGCGGGCTAGACCTTTGAGGGCAGAATTGATCGATGATACGGCCATGGCGGTTTGTTTTTCGGTAATAGAAGAGTCAAGTTTGGACCTAGTGACGATAACCAGAGTAAAGTTGGTTTGACCGATGGCTGATATAAGCAGAGGTAAATTTTTGTTGTAGTTAATGTCGCCAACATAAGACATGAAGTGGTCGGGCAAGTGATACTTGGACTTAAATTTTGAGGCGAGGGAGGTGGCAACAGGTTTGAATTGTTTTGCAGCGGCCAGGTAGATAACATGAATACGGTTGAGACTTATGCCTAGGTAGTGATGGATGTCGGCTTGGGAACTTTTGGAGTCGGTGATAATAGCAGCAGCTGATTGAAGGGCGTGGCGTTGTCTGTAAAAATTTAGCTTGCCTTTGATACCTGGGGGGAAGTGTTTGGGAAATAACAATGGGATAACGTCGTGGACGGTGACTATAAAGGGTGTTCTATTGGTGGGCAGGGTAGCAAAGAAGAGATCAAAATATGGGTAGTGGACTAGATCCGCAGGAATAGATGATGGTTTGTCGGTGAAGGTAAAGTTGATGTTAGGGTTTTGAGTGTTCTTGAGAGCGGCAACTAAGTTACGGGTATAGATACCGACTCCCCTACCCTGATGGGCGGAAGTAAGAGGCGAAGTATCGATGAGGACAGTAGACATGATATATAGATAGTAAGGAGTAAGAAATGATGATGGATTCGGGATGACTAATGATGGCCTAATGTGATCTAGCTTGTTGATGGATTTTTGACCAGCTGCCAATATTTAAGATATGCCATGGGCCAGTGGAGACCGGAAAACAAAGCCCACATAAAACCGGGAAAGCCGTCAAGAAAGCCTTTGTGAAGGAAATAGATGGATAGAAAGGTAAACTTAGGCTTGATGATGAGGTAGTAGATAGAGTTGAAAATGTTAGGCTTTAAATTGGCAGTTTTTAGATTAGTAGCAGTGAGGCTGGTGTAGCGATTGGCACGAGCAAAGTATTTTTGGAAGGTGGGACTGTCGTGATGCAAGAGGTCGTGCTCGAGCCAATCAACGCGTCCATCAATGGAAATTTGTTCGTGAACTGACTTACACGGAAAATGGGCGTGGTTTTTTTTGACCAGGCGAATGACACCATCGGGGTAGACACCACCATGGAGCAGGGGCTTACCCAGAAAGAGGTTGCGGCGGGGAATGAAGAAGGCAACGGTATCAGCCTCTGGTGTGCCGATGGTGCCGTCACGGGCTGCGAGGGCTTGTTGATGACGTTTAAAAAGGGCGGTCTTGGCAGCGGGCAGATGACGAGACCTGATCTTTGACTCGGACATGAGAAGAATAGATTTGATTTCGGCAGCTAGTTTGGGACTAACTTCTTCGTCAGCGTCGAGCTGAAGGATCCAATCACCACGGGCTTTATCGAGAGCCAACTGCTTGTTGATATGAAACATGGGTTTGTTGGTGGTGTGGATGACACGGGCATGAAATTTTTTGGCAATAGCGAGAGTGGCGTCGGTGGAAGCACCGTCGATAATAACAATCTCACTGGCGATGGAGGTGACCGAACTGAGACAACGGCCGAGGTTGTCGGCTTCGTTGTGGGTGGCAAGGACGACTGAGAGCATAAGAGTAGGGATTAGTTAATAGAGATAAGGCAATAGGGGCCTTAACTGGTGATGAGTTGTTAGGGTTTAGGCAATAGCTTGACGGAGGCGTTTGATCAAGTTGGGTTTGCTATGTGGTGGAATGAAAACAAGCACGAGAGAGAAGAGGAAACTAATCGCTGAGAGGATGAGGCCGGTGCGGCGGAGAGGGGTGGGGGTAAAGATGGCTGTTACTTGGTGGGTGCCAGCGGGGATTTGGGTCTCCATAAATCCAGAGTAATCAACACCGGTCTTTTCATCGGTGGTGTTGGTGATACTAAATTGGTCGGTACCAAAGGGCTGAGACTGGCCATCGATGTAGATTTTCCAACCAGGAAAATAAAGGCGGTAGATGTCAACTTTGGTGGGCTCAAGGGTGGTAATGTTGAGGCTAACTATCTGGGTCTTGGCAGTAGTGATAGTGGTTTGGGCCTCTGGGTTGGCAACGTGGATATCAGCGTTGATGCCTTCCCATTTGCCCGAATGGCGCCAGATGCTTTGGAACTCGTTTTTGAAGGTGGCGGAGGCCGGGTAGTAGTTGAAGTAGTTATCATCGCGAAGTAAAGGCTCATTGATGCGAAGGTGGTTACGATTGGCATAAAAGATAAAGAAAAGGAAAAAGGCATAGAGGAAAAAGTTGGGTTTGAGTTTGACTAAATAGGTGGCAACTAAAGCTGCAGCGGTGATGGTAACACCCAAGAGGCGCCAGGGGAAATCAATGAAACCAAGGATGGGTAAATGCTGCCAA
>Ga0210057_1000851_pt1 | contig 48884 bp, 66 predicted proteins | sample CryGeyCG2114_010_2_FD_183968 | JGI IMG/M metagenome (GOLD analysis project Ga0210057, IMG submission 183968) | Groundwater microbial communities from aquifer - Crystal Geyser CG10_big_fil_rev_8/21/14_0.10 (SPAdes) (version 2) | ecosystem: Environmental > Aquatic > Deep subsurface > Groundwater ...
CTCGGATAGCTTCTTGATCCGCTCCCGGATCAGGGGCACAATCTGCTCGATAAGGTCAGGGTTGACAGCCAAGCCTCTGTAGTTCTTCAGATATTCACAAATTCTTAATTTTAAATTTTTAATTTTTAATTTTCTCATGTATTCCCCGTTCATCCAATCTAGCTTCCCCCGATCAAATACTGGGGCTGAGGTAGAGATCCGGGCCAGATCAAGCTTCTTGATAAATTCACTCAAAGGGAAGATATCTTTCCCTTTAGGATGGGACCAGCCAAGAAGAGCAAGAAAGTTAAGCAGCGCCTCCGGAAGATACCCTTCTTCCTGAAACTCCACCACCCCCACTGCGCCGTGGCGTTTGGAAAGTTTGGCCCGATCACGCTCCCGAAGAAGAGGAAGATGAGCAAAGGTAGGAATCTTCCAGCCCAATGCGCGGTAGAGCAGAATGTGCTTAGGGGTGGAGGAGATCCACTCCTCTGCCCTTATCACATGGGTAACTTTCATCAAGTGGTCATCAACGACAACCGCCAGATGGTAAGTGGGAAAACCGTCAGATTTAAGAAGAACTTGATCATCAATCTCTGCGTTTTTGAAAGTAATCCTCCCCCGAATCAAATCGGTAAAAGAAGTTTCGCCACTTTCGGGAACTTTAAGCCGGATAACATATTTCTCCCTTTTCGCCCTCTCTCCTGCTTTTTTAGGATCCAACCGCCGACACCGCCCGTCGTACTTCGGTGGGAGGTCCTTCTCCTGTTGGCTTTTTCTCATCTTAGCCAACCGCTCCTCCGAGCAAAAACAGTAGTAAGCCTTTCCCTTTTCCACTAACTCCTTAGCGTACCTCTGGTAAAATGGAAGCCTTTCGGACTGGCGAATTGGCCCTTCATCCCAGGTAAGCCCGAGCCAGGCAAGAGCAGCGATGATCTGCTCTTCCGCCCCTTTCACCAAACGGGTTCGATCAGTGTCCTCAATCCTGAGAAGAAACTTACCCTTATTCTGCTTGGCGAAAGCGAAGTTGAAAAGGGCGGTGTACGCCGATCCAACATGGAGCACCCCCGTTGGTGAGGGGGCAAAACGTGTTTTAACCACCTGTGGTGAGCTCTGTCGAACCAACTTGTGGTGAGCCTGTCGAACCAACTTGTGGTGAGCCTGTCGAACCATCAGCCCCAATGATACCATCCCCGATCCCTGATCTGCTAAACTTAAAATCATGAGTCTCTACGAAACTGCCGCTTCCGTAAGAAAGATAATCGTTTGGGGAATTCTTGGACTGCTCGCTTTGCTTCTTCTTGTGGTACTCTTCAACTTTCTCCGTGATCTTTACCGCCAGATTAACCCTCCACCGGTTTCACCCCCTACAGCCGGATTTGGGAAACTCCCTGCGCTTCACCTCCCTGCCCTTCCGATAAAGGGGACTCCAAGCTACTTTTTGGAAACAGCAACCGGAGAGCTTCCAACCTTTCCTGACCGTGCCGAGGTGGTGGCGATGCAAGAGATCAAAATCACACCTTTGGGAGAGCAGCGCGCTAAGGAACTCGCTAAGAAGTTTGATTTTGGAGGAGAGGGTGAATTAAGTGCGGATAAAAAAGCAGTCATCTTTAAAGATGTGGTAGACAAACGGACCCTAACAGTCAACCTCACTAGCCAGAATTTCACCCTTACTACCGACATTACCCATATTCAGACAACCATCCCCAAAGGAAGTGCACTAACCGGAGGCGAGGTGATCAAAGAAGCCCAAGAGTTTCTCAACCGGAATGGACTTCTTAAAGGAGGGTTTGGAGAGGGAAGACAAGCCACCCAAGCTCACAAGGTAGAGGGGGGAGGAGTGAAAGATGCAATCTCTGTTTCGGAAGGACAGTTCACCCGAGTAGATTTCTTCCGCAACCTAACAGGCGTTTCTGCTAACAGCTTCTCGATTCTCCCCCCAAAACCCCAGATAGGCCTAATCCAAGTCTGGATAACTTCCGGCCTTAAACCAGAGATCAACAACATTCTTTATCTCTCTTATACAATGTGGGAAATAAATAAAGAGAAAGTAGAAACTTATCCCTTAAGACCTGTTGCTGAGGCGTGGGAAGAGGTCAAAAAAGGAAGGGGAGTCGCTGAAGTTTTACTTCAAGGAACTTCGCCTTTGGATCCCTATACCCCACTGACTCTTAAAACAGTCTCCATCCGAAAAGTGGAGTTAGCTTACTTTGACGACCCCTTATGGCAAAAATACCTTCAACCGATCTATGTTTTTACAGGCAGTGCCAAAACCGATGATGGAAAGGATACCACTTTTGTCACTTATACCTCTGCTATCTCAACGAGTTGGATCCAACCTTAAGCTTAGGGAAAGCGGAAAGAAGAAAGAATCCAAGCAAGAAGATCCTTGGTATCCGAAAAGCGGTCACTGCTTCCCATTACCGCCCCCAAAAATTCCCTTTCCCCACCCTTGAAATAGAAGACGAAGACTTCTTTTGCTTTGCCAGTGTAACCGGTTTTTACTCCCAAAATCCCTGGTATCTTTCCCAAAAGCTCATTCGTCGTCTTAAGATAATGTTGGAACTTCCCATCATTTGAGGAGACGGTAATCTCCTTTGTTTTGACTACCTCACAAAGAAACGGATCCTTGAGAGCCTTTTTGGTTAAAACGGTTAAATCTTGAGCACTGGAATATTGGAGAGAGCTATCTAACCCGGTAGGATTGACAAAATAAGTTTGCTCAAGCTTCAAAGCAGCTGCCAAATGATTCATCGCCGCAACAAATGTTAGCACCCCCTCAGGATGATGGTAGGCCAAGGTACAGGCGGCATCCGAAGCAGAGGCGATCAGTAAACCTCGCAAAAGATCACGGACGGTTATCTTCTCCCGTGGTTGTAGTCCCATGATGCTCTCCCCCGTTCTTAAAACACAGGTTGAAGGAACAACTACTACTTCATCTAGTTTATAGTTATCAAGCGCAACAAGAGCGGTAGCAACCTTGACCGTTGAGGCAGGAGGAAGCTTCCGCAAGGAGTTTTTATCGTAGAGGACAAAACCACTCTGCAAATCAAGAAGGTAAGCTGATCTAGCGGTAATTTTAGGTGGTAAAGACGCGTCCGCAAGAAGGATAGGATGCAGAAGGGAAACTTTTTGGTCTGCAGGAGTAAGTTGGCTGGAACCAAAAGAGAGAAGAAAACCAGCCATAGCCACTACTACTAAAAACCGCAGAACATCTCTCCAGGTAAGTTCTTTCCCAAAGCCAAAACTTTGTTGGATAAGCACCTTTGCCTTTAGAACAATAATTTGGATAGAGGTCTCAACTAGTCTCTTGGTTTTGGGGAGAAGATAAGAGGGGTCAAAATTCACCTTTTGCCTTTGCGCTTTCTGACCACCCGAATTCCAAGCTCCTTAAGTTGTTCTTCTGGAACTTCCGATGGAGCATCCATCACCGACGTTTGCCCCGAGGAGGTCATTGGAAAGGCAATCACTTCTCGCAGAGAAGGTTCATTTTGAACTACCATTAAAAACCGGTCAATTCCCGGGGCAATACCACCATGGGGTGGGACTCCATATTCAAAAGCCTTAAGTAAGTGGCCAAATTTTTTCTGAATTTGCTCCTTCGTATGACCTAGGATCTCAAAAATTTTTTCCTGAAGTTTTGGATCGGTTATTCGGATGCTACCACCGCCAATCTCAAAACCATTAAGAATTAGGTCATGCTGGTAAGAATGGGCTTTGCCTGGATCCCTGTCTAAAAGAGAAATATCTTTCTCTTTTGGAGCAGTAAAAGGATGGTGCATCGAATCCCATCTTTTTTCAGTCTCTTTCCATTCAAAAAGCGGAAAGTCAACAATAAAACAAAAAGCTAAGATGTCTTTGTCTTTTTTATCTTTTCTTATATCTGGTTTGTCCGTCCCATATCTTTCCATCGCCTCTTTGTAAGAAATTCTCGGAAAAGGAAATCGATAAACTTTTTTGCCAAGAACTTTTTCAGTTAAATCCTTAAATAAACTTTCTATTAAAGATAAAATTTCTTCTTGACTGGTAAAAGACATCTCTAAGTCAAGCTGAGTAAATTCTCCATAGGCCCGATCAGCTCTTGGATCTTCATCCCGGAAACAGCGGGCAATTTGGTAATATTTCTCAAAACCGGCAACCATTAAAAGCTGCTTGTACTGTTGGGGTGATTGAGGCAGGGCATAAAATTTTCCTGGCTGAAGACGGGAAGGGACAGTAAAATCCCGGGCACCTTCGGGTGTAGCTTTAGTCAAAATTGGCGTTTCTATCTCAATAAAACCTCGCTTATCCAACCAATCTCGAATAAACTTAATTACCCGCTGGCGAAGTTCCAAATTTTTGACCATCCGTGGTCGGCGAAGATCAAGGTAGCGATACTTGAGCCGCAACCCCTCCTCAATTTCGTATCCTTCGGTGGCGATTGGAAAAGGAAGCTCCTTTGCCTTCGCTAAAACTTCCATCTCCTCTACCTTAATTTCAACTTTACCAGTGGCGATTTTTGGGTTAACCGTTTTTGATGTGCGTTTTACTACCGTCCCAACCACTCGAACCACATCTTCCAACCCTAATTCACCCATCTCCCAACCACCAACCACCTGAACAATTCCTGAGCGATCACGAAGATCAATAAAAACGAGTTTCCCATGGTCACGGCGACGATGAACCCATCCAAAAAGAACTACCTTCTTGCCGATCTTCTTAGGGGTTTCCAAGGTAAACGTTCTTTCCATCAAACGGTTAAATGATACCAGCTCCTTGAGTTATCTGTCATGATTTGAGACTTTTTTGGATTTGAGAGCGCGCAAGCTCTGTTTTGACAAAGGCAAGCCAGTCGGAGGAAGGTTTTCTCCCTCTTCCTGTAATAATCTCTACCACCTCCCCATTCTGAAGTTGATAGTTTAAAGAGATCATCTTCTCGTTTACCTTTGCACCGCTACAATTTTTACCAAGATCGGTGTGGACCGCAAAGGCGAAATCAATAGGGGTAGCTCCTTTAGGCAAAACCTTCACATCCCCTTTGGGGGTGAAAACAAAAACCTCGTTAGGAAAGAGATTGAGCTCCTGCCCTTTCTCCCAAAAGGCCAGACTCTTGATAAGAGCAACTTTTGCCTCAGAAGCGGGAAGGGAACCTTCTCTTTTCTTCTCTCCTTCTAAGGTGGCGTAATGCTGATGTGCTGCCAGCCCGTATTCGGCAAACTCTTCCATTGTTTTAGTTCTAATCTGAATTTCAACCAAGTGACTATCAATCTCAAAGACATCCTGAAGCGATTGGTAACCGTTTGGTTTAGGATGGGCGATATAATCGTCAAACAAACCTGGAACTTCTCGCCAAAGACGGCGGATAATATCTAAAACTCGATAGCACTCCTCAACTGTAGCAACCACCACCCGAAAACCTAAAAGATCGTAAAACATCCCCCCCGCTTTTTCTTGGTAGCGGGGAAGCTTTCGGTAAACCCCGTAAAGATGTTTGGTGCGGCCTTTCATCTCTCCCACGATCCCTTCTTTTTGCAGCGCTTCCGTAAGCTTCTCCTTTACAGTCTCAACCACCCTCTCCATCTCCCCCGCCTGAGCACGGACCTTCTCCTCAATTTCCTTATATTTTTCCGGCTCAAGGATAGAAAAAGCCCGATCCTCCAACTCCGCTTTAAAGCGATAAAGACCCAAAATCGCCGCCAAAGGAGACCAGATATCAAAGACCTTTTGGGCAGAAGTTTTTTGTCTTTCAGGTGGCAAAGCGGAGATAGTTCGCAAGTTGTGGATCTTTTCCGCCAGCCGAATCAACAAAACTCTTGGGTCTTTGATTGAGGCGAGCATCATGTGCCTTAAATTCTCCCAGTCTCGCTCTTCCTCTGCAGTGACGTGACTTCCTGCTTCCTTAACCGCCCGCAAACCCTCAACCAGTGATGTAATCTCCCCCCCAAACTCCTCAGCTAAAGCTTCCTGCTCAAGATTGGTTTTCTCCAAAACATCATGAAGAAGAGCGGCGGCGATGGTAGTTGAGTCTGCCTGAACCTCAGTTAAGATCCCTGCCACTTCGGAAACATGCTCCAGCATCCCCTCCCCGGACAACCGTTTCTGCCCCACATGGGCAGCCTCCGCAAAGTTGTAAGCTTTGGTGATCAACTCTGTGTTCAAGCTTGGCTCGTAACTTTTGTGTTTCTCAAGAAGATCCTTTAGAGTCACCCCAACCCTATTATAAACCATAAATTTGAGGCTTGGTGAGAGAACACTCTAATAGAGATTGAAAGATGGTATGAGTGAGTAGTCAAGAACTGAAAAGGCACTATCATACTGTAGAGTATGATAGTGAACTTATCTCAATCTTTCCCGCATCATCTAACGCTTAAAGGGTTTGGGTTTTTGTTTATAAATCTTCTTCACTGAGAACTTCTATGCCGTTTTTACGGAGTAATTCTGTTGTCACACCCTGCCCTTTAGCTATACGATTCCTGAAATTTTTATCTAACTGCCAGGTTTTAGTTACCCCACACGAGGGACTTTTGTTCTTCAAAATCGCCTTTTTGATCCCAAACATCCTCGCTATCCCAAGCGTTTCTTTAGCACCCTTTAAAAATTGGGCGGTTCTGTCCTCGCCTCTACCACGGCTAGTCAACACCTTTAAGGGCTCTCTGGAGAAGATTCCGCAGGGCGGCCGCGGTGTCGGCAACCCGCCCAGTTGCTCGGGACAAACCAGAATCGCTTTGCCCTTCCTCACCATCCCAACAATACACTCATCCGCCCGATCAGCTTTCCCATCATACTTACACTTCAATCCCGCTAAACACCCGCTTACCAAAACTAGTTCTTTTTTAATCATGGCCGGTTCTCCTCAGATCACGGATCTTAAGGATTACCTTCTCCTTCCCGTTCCAAACTTCGATTTCGGGAGTATAAGCCAGGGAAACCTCCTCTCCCAGGGTAAAGCTACCATTCTCACCATGACCAAACCAGATCGCCTCAAAGCCAGGAGAAACCAAAAGCTTCAGATGCTGCTTTTGCCGCCCGACTTTCCTCTCCTCTAAAACGTTCACTCCCTGAGCGAGAAAAAGTGGCTCGGGGTTGCCAACTCCATGTGGCTTAAATCTCTCTAACTCTGCTATCGACTCATAACCAAGGTTGTAAAGAGGAAACTCAAGATCGATTTTAAGAACTGGTCGGGGGTCAAGCGTTTTTAAAATCTCTTTTGCCTCTTCTCTCAAAGCAGAAACAAACTGCTCCAACTTCTCGTTTAAAACCGTAAAACCCGCCGCCATCTCATGCCCTCCAACATCCTCCAAAAGATCAGCGTGGTTTTGCAACGCCTCAAGGAGGTTAAACCCATTCACTGAGCGTGCTGATCCTTTTGAAAACTCCTCTCCTTTGGCAATCACTACTGCTGGACGGCCATACTCCTCTACCAACTTCCCTGCTACCAAACCAATGATCCCTTCATGCCAGCTATCATGGTAAAGAACGATGAGACCCTCCCCTTGTGGTGAGCCTGTCGAACCATCCACAACCAAACCTTTGGCATGATTGTACATCTCCTCTGTTAAACTCTGCCGCTTTATATTGGCGGCTTCAAGAAGATGTGCCAACTCCCGCGCTTTAATCTCATCCTGGGTACAAAGGAGGCGCAACGCCTCAATCCCCTGTTTCAACCGGCCAATTGCATTGATTCTTGGTCCCAAAATCCAGCCTGCAGCGTAGCTTCCCAAATTTCCGGGCCTGAGGCCCGCCACCTCAAGCAAAGCAGCCAAACCAGGGCGTTTGTTTTGATTTAAGACCTCAAAGCCGTACTTCACTAAACTCCGGTTAGCCCCCAAAAGCGGTTGGAGATCTGCAATGGTAGCGATCGCAACAAGGTCAAGAAATCCAGTGATTAGTGATGAGTGATTAGTGATGAGTTGAGAAGCGAGCAACCACGCTACCCCAGCCCCACAGAGTTTGTTTGTCTGAACGATCGCATAAGCGGGAGGAAGCTTTTTGGGTTTCAAATGGTGGTCGGTAACAATAATTTCTAACCCTAAAGAGTTAGCATACTCCACTTCTTCTTTTGCCGTAATTCCTGAATCAACAGTAATGATTAACCCCGCTCCCTCTTCACTTATCTTTTTAATCCCTTGTTTGTTCAAGCCGTAACCTTCGGTGAATCGATCGGGAATGTAAGGAAGGGCATCAGCACCAAGGCCGCCAGGTCCGCCCAGGGCGGACCAAAGAATCGCGGTTGCGGTTACCCCGTCCACATCAAAATCACCCCAGACGATGATTTTTTCCCCAGAGGAAATTGCTTCTTTGATTCGCTCAACGGCACGCTCAAGTTGGTTTTGATCAAGGTCAGGAAGATAACGACGTAACTGGGTAATTAGCTGATTAGGCCTTGGGGGATCAAAAAACTCCTCTTTATCCTTAATGCCTCTGTTTTTAAGAAGGTTTTCAACTACTGACTCCTTGCTCCCTACTTCCAACACACTGAGGATCTGCCACCTTTTCTCCATACCAAAGGCATAATATCACTCTTAGTGATGCTGGAAGATTTTCTTTAACCCTCCTTGCCGTGAGAAGTTCCGCCAAATCACCAGCAACGGGGCGGCGGTAAAAGTTGAGGAGTAGGTTCCCGAGATTGTCCCTACCAAAAGAGCAAAGACAAACCAATGCAAGCTCTCCCCACCCAAAAGAAACAGTGCCAAAAGCATAAAGACAATCGTCAGGGAGTTGTTGATCGAACGCACTAACGTTTCCCCCACCGCTTGGTTAATCGCTACGTCCAACTCCAAAGAAGGATTGCGCCTCAAGATCTCTCGAATCCGGTCAAAAACAACAATTGTGTCATGGACTGAAAATGAGAGGGTTGATAAAGCCGCGGTGACGAACAGCGTATCTACCTCTACCCCAAAAAATCGGCCAAGGAGAGAGAAAATACCAAGGAGAACAAAGGTATCATGAAACATCGCCAAAATCGCTGCCACCCCATACATTAGGTTCTTGAATCGGTAGGCGACATAGGTGAGGATTGCAAGAGCTGCCAAGGTAACTGCAAAAAACGCTTTAAAAAGAAGCTCCCGCCCCAGTTTTGGACCTAAAGTTTCAAAACGAACTTCCTCAAAATCCCCGAGCTTTTCCTTTAGCGTCGCCACCAACGATTTATGCTGCTCGGTGGTTAAAGGAACAGTGCGAATGATAAACTGCTTCTCACCTGATGCTTGGATCGAAGCTATCTCCAAGCCCTGTCCGGTAAAGGTTTCCCGAATGATCTCCACTACTGGCTCCTGACTACTGACTACTGACTCAGCGAAGCGCACCTCCCACAATGTTCCCCCTGTGAAATCGATCGAAGGTTTTAACCAAAAGAGAACCAGAGAGAAAATTCCCGGTACCAGCACCAAAGCGGAGAGCAAGAAGTATATTTTTTTACGACGCATGAAGTTGATCATGATTCGATCCTTCGACCCTGCTCAGGATCGCCCTGAGCTCGCCGAATGGGCGACAAGCTCACCATCCTTATCGGTAGAAAACACGCACCAAGGTTCTTGTGACCACCACCCCTGTAAAAAGCGAGATCAAAACACCAAGACCCAAAGTCAAAGCAAATCCTCTCACCATCCCCGAGGTGACAAGAAACGACCAGCCAAACGGATTAAAAAGGATAAAAACAGTTGTTAGGGTAGCTAAATTCGCGTCGCGGATCGAATCCCACGCCCGACCAAACCCAAGCTCCATCGCCTCATGCAACTCCTTCCCCCAATGTCGCTCTTCCTTAATCCGCTCAAAAATTAGGATATTAGCATCAACCGCCATCCCCACCGAGAGGAGAAAACCAGCCACACCCGAAAGGGTCAAGGTTACTGGAAGAAGTTTATAAATCGCCAAGGTGATAATCCCGTAGATGATTAAAGCCATGGTTGCTAAAATCCCCAACCTCCCATAGTTACCGATCATAAAGAAGACCACCAACGCCAACCCAACCAAACCAGCAACGACACTCCTCTTTAACGCCTCTGCCCCCAAAGTTGCCCCCACCTGCCGTCGTTCCAAAACATGAATCGGCGTTGGCAACGCCCCGGCATTAAGCTGGGCAACAAGCCGCTTTGCTTCAGATAAAGTAAACTGCCCGGTAATTACCGCATTCCCTCCACTAATCTTTCCCTTAACCGTTGGCGCAGTAAGAATTACCTCATCAAGATAGATCGCCAACGACTTTCCCACATTTCTCCCCGTGATCTCCTCAAATTTCTTCGCTCCCCCGGAAGTAAATTGAAGAGCAATCTGCGGCGCACTGGTTGTTTGTTCAAAATCAACCTGAGAACGCGCGAGATCTTTTCCTGTAAGCCCCGTCCTCACAAACTGCTGGTTTTCACCCTCGCCTGTCGCTTCACGAAAATCTAACTGTGCCGTCTGGCCAATCAAAAGAAGGGCTTGTTCTGGATCCTCTACCCCAGGAAGCTCGACAATCACCCGATATGAATTCCCTGATCTTGAAGCTTGGATTGTGGGTTCAGCAACACCTAAAAAATCAACTCGCCGCTCAACAACGGCACGCGCGCTTTCAAGCGCCCGATCTTTTTCTTTCTCAGGAATCCCCGACATATCCGCCTCCAAACTTACCTGCAAACCTCCTTGAAGATCCAAACCGTAATGGAGAGAAAGATCGCGGCGGAGGGGAATCTTGAACCGTGTAAGGTCTACAGTTGCCGGCCAAAGATAACCACTTAAATCAACAAGCGCGGCACCAATGATAAGAAGAATAATGAAAATTAAAACAGATCTTGGTTTTAACATTCGAGCGAAGCGAGAATGCTAGTCCGCCTCGGGCGGACGTCCATTCGAGCGAAGTGAAAATACTAGTCCGCCTCGGGCGGACGACCATCCACTGAAACTATATCATTAGCAGGTCCCTAAGGTTAAGCTTTTGTTCTTTCTCGTTTTGGAGGAGGGGTAAGATGTAGTTGCCGCGCTCCAGGAAAGCGAAAGGTGATCTCCCCTTTAATATAATCAATCTCCACCACAACAGGATCGCCAATCTTTAAATTAAGATCCCGCATAAACTTTGCCGGAAGGGTTACCGCAGCAGAGTTTCCTGTTTTTATGATTTTCTCGGCCATAGCTTAATGAGTGCCCAAAAACTACTTTAACACCCACCCTTAGCTAATCACAAGGTAGCGTTCTGCTCCTGGTGTGAGGATAATTTTGGGCTGAAAAATAGCTGAGAGAAGGAATGGATCTCGCCTCTTTTTGAGCGCTTCAAACTCCCCTTCGGAGAGAATCGTGTAGTTTATCTCCTGACCTCTTCGCTTCTCCTCATCCTTAACCAGTTTGGCAATCTTCTTGGAGGAAACCCGCCCCACGATCAAAAGATCAATCTCGCTGGGTGCTGCTACCCTCCCTTTAAGGTAAGGAATCGAAAGAAACGCGAGTTTCACCTCGCCTAAACCTTTCCCCTTCACTAACGCCTTACCAACTCCCTCCTCTTTAACAACCAGTCCCAAAACCTCGTTAAAAAGTGGAAAATCCTCCTTAATTAAGTAATAGAGGCGGTTTTTTCGGGGGTTTTTCTTAAGCAATCCTAAACTCTCCAAATTCTCAAGCTCTCTTCGAACGGCATTGATCTCTGCACTTACCCGCCGCGTAATCTCTCGCACATGATATTCGGTACCGGGATGAAGGAGAAAAAGCTTGAGGATATCTACCCGCACTTGTGAAACAAAAAGATTTTTGAGTAAACCAGGCACAACAACCCTACCCGTCCTTAAAACTTTTTTAACCTTAAACCGACCCTTTTCCCCTGGTTTAATTAAAGGCACGCATGTTCACCTCCTTCCAACTTGTGGTGAGTTCATCGAACCCATCATTTTGGCAGTACTTCAATCCAGGTTAACCCACGGTTGAAAACAATCTCCTTTTTGGTTCCTTGCTCATAAAAGATCGTTCGATCCGAAAGGGTATTTCTTTTCCATGTCGCTTTAATCTTCTTACCATCGCGGAAGACTTCGGCATCACCGCTTCCTGTGGTTTTAAAAAGAAGATGAGCAGTTCCATCTCCCGCTCTGTATTGCGGTGTGTAAAGAAGGACAACATTTTTTGCGGTGAGCTGCTGCTTTGTTGTTTGGTCAAGGTGTTTCTTTCCTCCTTGGAATCGCAAGTAAGTGTTGGTTGTTCGTTCATACCTCCACTCCACGGCGTAAACTGGGAGATACCAAAAGTTAAAGGAGATTTTTTGCTTTTCAGAGCGCTCAGTATATGGGATATCACTTTTAAACTTCCAAGCCTTAAATTTGGGTAATTTATTTGTTCCTGGATAAAGCCGTTCCCCCGCTTGCCAGAGTTTTTTAGTTGAAGTGTAATTGATATGAGAAAGGATTGTTCTTCCCCCAATCATAATATCTCCGCCGCGCCAATAGGTAGAGGTTCCCAAACGAAACTGATCAAGATCCAAAACACCTTTTTGTCGAATATAAGCAAAAATATTCGCTGGTGATCCTGGTGTCCCCGCTCCGCCTACATGGGAATAATACGCAGGAAATTCTAAAGCCCAATCAATGTAATAAACACGGGCAGAACGGACAGGACCAAGTTTAGCGATATCTTGGCTGTGAAACACAGCTAACAATCTAGGAATCCCTCCTTCAGCCACTGCTTCCCAGATCAGATCAGCTTTTTGAAGACCAAAATGGTAAGGGCGCGCAAGCGCATGATTATCAATCATCACTGCCAAAGGTCGGCGTTTTCCCCAAGTATCTTTTTGCGCTTTGGTATAAAAAACACCGCTAATCGGATGGAGTTGATCCAAAACAGTTGGTGCAGAAAGGACAATCAGCGGCTCGCCAGTTGAAGGTCCAAGTGGATTAAGAAAAGGGAGAGAAAAGCGCTTAGCCAAAACGAAGCAAACTCCACCTCCGATAAACGAGAGCAAAATAAAGAAAATAAAAAGAAGAACCCACCGATGTTGTTTTACCCACCCACCAAAACGTGATCGGCAAGATGGTTTTAACTCCACAACCCCGGTTTTCTCTTTGATCACAATCAAAGATTGGACGTTTTACGCAGCAAAACGATCACAATCTATACTCAGATTAACAAATTTCAATATTCCAAGTCAATCTGGGAAAAGTTTGCCTCAGTATCATACTATATAGGACGAATACAAGCCTGCTTAAGGAGCTAATAGTGGTAAAATCAAGATATGTCCAAGAAAAGGAGAAAAGATAAAGAACTTGCCCACCTCAGGCGCGAGGTTGAGGTTCTGCGGGCACAGATCACTGGTCAAAAACCTACTTTGCCACCAGCACCATCAACACCGCCAAGCATACAGAAACCCGCTGTAGCACCAAAAGAGGTAAAAGAACCGGCGATCCGAAAACCTCAACTACCTCCCCAAATGGTAGACCCAAAGTTTATCAAAGCTGACCTTATCAAAAGTGGGGTCCTCACCGCTATCGCTCTTGGGGTAATTATCGCCTTCAATTTTATCCTTTAGAACTCTGACTCGCGAGGGCGATATTGCAGTGCCTCAGCGATGTGCTCAGGCAGGATTTCCTTTGAACCAGCCAGATCGGCAATCGTTTGCGAAACCTTGATCACTTTGTGGTAGGCTCTTGCCGAAAGCACCATTTGGGAAACCGCTTGGCGAAGAAGCACCTCTGCCTCCGCAGTCATTTTGCAAAATTTGTGAATCTCCTTCGCCGTTAGTTCTGCATTGCTGAAAATCTTCTTTCCTACAAATCTCTTAAGCTGCCGATCACGTGCCTTCTGCACCCGCTCCCGTAATTTTTTACTGCTTTCCGCTTGCGGCTTGGCTTCATCCGCACCTTGCATCAGCTTGTCGGTTTTAACCGCAGGAACCTCAATGTGCATATCGATCCGATCCAAAATTGGACCGGAAACTTTCTGCTTGTAGTGCAAGATCTGATGGGCACTGCAGCGGCAGGACTTGCGTGGATCCCCTAAGTAGCCGCAGGGGCAGGGATTCTCCGCCGTAACCAAAATAAATTTTGCCGGGAAAGTTAACGACCCGGCGGCTCGGGAGATCGTCACAATCCCATCTTCAACCGGCTGCCTCAACGCTTCCAAAACGTGACGGGGAAATTCAGGAAACTCGTCTAAAAAGAGGATTCCTCGGTGAGCCAGAGAGATCTCACCCGGCTTTGGGTGTTGCCCTCCGCCGATCAGCCCAATCCTTGAGGTGGTGTGATGCGGCGCACGAAATGGCCGTGTTTTAACCAGTGCCTGGCCAGGATTCAGATTTCCACTGATCGAGTAGATCTTTGTTACCTCAAGTGCCTCCTCGGCCATCATCCTTGGAAGGATCGAAGGAAGCGCCCGAGCAAGAAGTGTCTTCCCTGCCCCTGGAGGCCCAGACATCCGTAAGTTATGCGCCCCAGCGGCAACGATCTCCAATGCCCGCTTCGCCTGCTCCTGACCCATAATCTCGGCAAAATCTACTTCCGCCTCCTCTTCCTCGATCAGATCGGCGATATCAGTATGGGGAAAGGGTTCAAACGTCTTAGTTCCCATAAGGTGTTTAACCAGATCAAGAAGGTTTTCCACGGCAAAGACTTCAATCCCGGAAACGATTGATGCCTCAGCCGCATTTAAAGCCGGAAGAAAGATTTGCTTAAAACCTTTTTCTTTCCCCAAAAGAGCAGTCGGTAAGACCCCAGGGGTATGACGAAGGCTGCCGTCAAGGGAAAGCTCACCCAAAACAAGGGAGTGAGAAAGATCCGCGCGAAGTTGCTCTGAAGCGATAAGAATTCCAACCGCAATGGGAAGATCATAGTAGGGGCCTTCCTTCTTCAAATCTGCTGGGGCAAGATTGACGGTGATGCGGTACTGGGGAAAATCCGCCCCCGTATTTTTAAGAGCGGCCCGTACCCGCTCTTTGCTCTCCTCAACCGCCTTATCAGGAAGACCAACGATGGTGAAGGCCGGAAATCCACGTTTTTCGATATCAACTTCAACCTCAACCGGAACGGAGTTTAAACCAACGGTGGCGGCGGAGATAACTTTGGCAAGCATCGCCCCCGATGATAACACCGAATTTATGAAAGGACAAGCCCTTGCAATCCTATAGGATTCGTGGTAAACTCCCCTTAGGAGAATCAAAGCTCTAAAAAGAAGGGGAGGTAGCAAATGTGGCGTATATGGCGAGTGCTCCAGCGGTATAACACTCCGTTCGGGCCTAGTGTCCCGCTCGGGATTGTGGGATTGTTATTCACGCTTCCAGCGATTCTCTTTATGACCGCGGGAAGCGTCTCAATCGGAATGCTGTTTCTTCCCGTCGGGGCGGTGTTCGCCGTCCTAAGCTTTGCGACACTTTGGTTTTAATGATGGACGATCACAACCTAAAGCCCGTTCAAGGAAACTTGGACGGGTTATTTTTTGCCTGATGTCGCCACCTGTTAGCACATACTAGTATGTGCATACAAACCGCAATCTTCTCCTCCTTAATTTGAAAGATAGAAAAAGCCCCGCTTTTGGCGGGGATTTTTCTGCACAGGAAGAGGATAAGGCGCTCGCTCCGCTCGCAACCTTGTTCTCTCCTGTTCAAACAGAAAGGCCACCTTACGGTGGCACTTTCTGGCGCAGGAAGAGAATAAGCCTGATTCTGTTTTAGACAACCATCTCTCTCCCGCCAAAAGCTCTCGCATTCAGGCGGGTCCGCCAGTTGGCGGATGCTCCATCTTCGCACCCTGGTCAATGTGGCCAAATCGTCGTCATCAACCATCGGCGAGCAGCCTTAAAGGGTGTGGTCGTGGATTGCTCCAGGTGGGATTGCCCGTTTCACCCGCTCACCATCTCCACCTACTGGCGGATTTAGGTGAGCGCTCGTCTCTGTTGCTCTCAAACCCTGTTGCCCGTTCGACTGCGCTCAGGGCAATCCTGAGCCTGTCGAAGGATTGATTCAGGATCCGTGCCCAATCCCTTTCGGGGTTGGACCACTAGCGGTTACCCGTCGGGGCTTGCACCCCGTTCCTTTGCTCTTACGGAGTCAGGACTTTCCTCCCCTCATAGCTTTACGCGACGTGGGGCGGTTGCCCTTCTTCCTGCACAATCTTAATTATACCACAGAAACCAAAAAGGAGCTCGTACGTTATAAAACGGAATAAATCTGCCCAAGCTGACCATAATAACTTAAAGAAAAAAGATAAAACATATAACCGACAAAAACTCCAAGTAAAACTGCCGATGACAAAAGGAGAAGCTGCAACCGAAGCTCCCAAAACACTCTTATTCTTCCTCCCCAGTGCGGATATCTTTAATTACAATGGTGAGAAAGAGTGTGGTGGGGATTGCCAAAATTAGTCCCCCTACCCCGTACAACTCTGTTCCGATAAAAAGGATAATCAGCGTTGCTAAAGGAGAAAACCCAACCGCCTTTCCCATTACATTGGGGACGATGAAGTTATTTTCGACCTGTTGCACAACCGCATAAAGAACAAGCACCGCAATCCCCAACCAAAGCGAAGCGCTAAAACCAACAATCGCCGCTGGAATCATCGACAAAATCGGCCCGATCATCGGAACAATCTCCAAAACCGCGGCGATCAACGCTAAAGGAAGGGCATACTCTACTTTAAGAACGGTAAGTCCAAAGAAAATAAGTACCCCAACAATTGTCATTAAAGCCAACTCCCCTCGGACCCACCCTCCAAGCCGATGCTCCATCTGTTCAATAATCGCTACCACTCTTTTCTGCGCTGGGCGGTTGAAAAATCCGATAAACCATGTCTTCACATTCTCCCAATCCAAAAGAAGGTAAAAACCAAAAACAAGGATCGTAATAATGAAAAGCGAATTTGAGGCAAGGGCAACAGTGGAGTTTAGAAGATCGGAGGAGAACATCGTTAGCTGGGAAAAGAGCTGACTCTTCAGCTGATCTGTTAAAGGTGTTGGTAGTCGTGCAAGAAACGGGTCGAGAAGGGTTGGCAAACCTAAGAGAAACTTGCCGGTCTGGTTAATCATCGGGGTAAAACCATAAGCAATTACTCCTCCAAAAAGAGCAACGATTGCAAGAAAAGTAAGAATTACCCCCAAAGGACGAGGGATTCGCCAACCTTTAAGCCTGACAACTAACGGATCCAAAGCAAGGCATAAAATTAAGGCGACAAAAAGAGTAATAAAAAGCGCTTTTATCTGAATAAGAATCCAAAAAAGCGCCAAAATCCCAAGGGTGGTAAGAATTGTTTTTAAAGAGATTTCGTAACGCTGCTCAATATTCACACCTTGAGTCTATCAACTCTTCAAACTTTCTGTCAAAGCTGTATCCTTGTTAGACTTAATTTGATAAATGCGAGCTACTTTATTCATTCTTCTTTCAATCTTGTTTTTTGAAGTCGTCTTTGCCACTTCCTACCTGCATCAAAAGGAGGAAGCACTCCCCTCCCCCGAGCTTCAAATCACGCTTTTTGGTCTCACTCCACCTCAGCCAGCAAAACTCATTAAAGAAGCCCTCTCCTACCAGACCGTCCCCTTCTTCTACCCTTCCCAAGAAATCACTCTTAAGGTGGAGGGGGAGATGCTTCTTGCTCATATCAATAAAATTTATACTCTCCTTTCCTGGTATGTTCCTTCAAACCTGGTTAGCTTAGAGGGAGGGGTAAAGACGGTTGGTCCAGAAACGATTCAAAAGATAGTAATTCCCCACCTCAAAGATCTCTTTATGGCTGTCGAAAAATCCTGCGGATGCAAAATCGCCGTCCTTTCCGCATATCGCTCCTACCAGACTCAGATCGCGGTCTACAACTGGTGGGTTGCTCAAGTAGGAAGATACTATGCCGATCTTGGCTCGGCTCGGTCCGGCCATTCCGAACATCAACTGGGGACAACAGTTGACTTGACCAGCTCAACCGTTGGTTACGAGCTTACCCGTAATTTCGGCTTCACCTGCGAAGGACGTTGGTTGGAGAAAAATGCCCACAAATATGGGTTTGTCCTCTCCTACCCCAAAGGAAAAGACGGGATTACCGGGTACCTTTGGGAGCCGTGGCACTTCCGTTTTGTTGGGAAGGAAGTTGCAGGTGAAGTCTACCGCAAGGGAATAACTTTGGAAGAGTACTTCTCTTCACGATGAGGCAAATTGATGGGCCAGACGCGTTGGTTCAGGAAGATGGTTCCCTCGTTTCGTGCACGCTAAAACATATTTTACCGCCTCATCTAAAGAAATCTTATGACCAACAGAGATAAAAAGAGGAGGAGATCCTGGCCGGCTGCGTACCGCTGCCCCAACAACCTCACTGTTGTCAACCAAATCCGCCCTCTCCCCCACTCGGTTACCAGGCATTAGATATTGACCGATCAGTTTTGATTTGGCACAACCAATTGTTGGTTTATCAAGAAAAAGGCCAAGATGGGTGGCAAGCCCCATCCGCCGCGGATGAGCATAACCCTGAGCATCAAAGATAAAAAGGTTTGGTTCATCCGCCAACTGGCGGATCACCTCCAAAACCGCCGGTGCCTCGCGGAAAGCCAACAATCCAGGGATATAGGGAAAGGTAGCTGGCACCTCCGCAATCTGTTTTTCAACAAGTTCTAACTTTGGAAAGGAGAGAACCACAACGGCCGCGCGTGCTGTTTCAGGTGCGGGAAAGCCAACATCCACCCCCGCCACTTTCCGAACACGATCCGCCAGTTGCCAGAGGCGAGCCCTCGCCTCGCGGCGAAGCGGGTCGCCAGGGGCGGGAGGCGGACCCTCTTTGATAACTTTTTCCCTTAACTTCTCTTGGATCCGAATTGCCTCCTGGGGACTGACATCCCAGGAATGAAGCAGCTGATAATTCATCCCCGCACGCTCTTTCTCAGACCCTCCCCGGCGATGAAAGCGGGAGTGAGATGTTCGGGAATAACCACAGGCTTGCCGGTTTGAGGAATCCGCCCCACCCTTGCCTTTCTTTTTCTCACCTCAAAAGTGCCAAAGCCAGAAACAGTTACCCGCTCCCCTTTGGAAAGGTCATCAGCAATCGCTCCTAAAAAGGCGTTTACCGCTCGCTCCGCTGCTGCTTTAGAAAGTCCAGTCTTAGCCGAAACAGTGTCAATTAAACTAGATTTGTTCAACTTAACTTTTCACCTCCTTTTCCTAAACCCTTCGGGTTTAGAAATTTTAACCCGAAGGGTTGATCTCCTTATCAATCCTTCTGATTCCCTTTGCTAAACCCTTAGGGTTTGTCTCAAAAAGAACAGAGTTGAAAACCGCGGAACCCTTTTCAACCCACTCAAACGGATCCTTACCACCCTCGGCAAGGCGCTTGATGATTATCTCTGGGACGACCCCCAAAACTGAATCTTTTGCTCCGCACATCCCAACATCGGTGACGTAACCGGTTCCCTTGGGGAGGATTTGAGCATCGGCAGTGGGAACGTGGGTATGGGTCCCCACGACAGCAGTGACCTTACCGTCCAAGAAGAAGCCCATCGCCGATCTTTCGGAAGTAAGCTCGGCGTGAAAATCAACAATAATCAGATTAGGCTCTTTCACCGATGCAATGATCTGCTCAACCATTCCGAAGGGATTCTCGAACTTCTCGCCCTCCTCAAGATAAGTACGGCCGATAAAATCCTGATCTCCTGCAAGATTAATAATCAGGATATCTTTCCCCCCTACCTTAAGAGTAGTGAATCCCCGGCCCGGTTTATCTGAGGGATAGTTCGCCGGTCGAATCAAAGGTAAATTAAGGCTGAAAACATCTTCATGGGCAAAGATATGGGGACCGGAGGTGAAGAAATCAACCCCGTAACCCATCACTTCCTTGAGGGTCTTTTCCGTCATCCCCCGCCCGTGAGCAAGATTCTCTCCGTTGGCGATCACCAGATCAATCTTCTCCTTCTTCCTCAGATCGGGCAGGACCTCTCCAACGGCACGTCTTCCTAATTTCCCTACAATATCGCCGATAAAAAGAATTTTCATCGTGCTTCAATAATAGCAAGAAATAGAATTGATCTTGCCCAAGCCCAAACTCCGTGATACGCTATAAGATGAAAACAGAATAACGAGAGGAGAGATAGATGGAGCATGTGGTAAGGCCAGTTTGGATTGCTCTCGCGGATACTATCGCCCCAGCCGACATCAAAGAGAGATGTCGACAGTCGTTTGAGCACATTCGCCAATACTTTCTAAAAGAGGTTGGAAAGACTTTGCAGGTTGAAGAGCTCATGATCATCCAGACGCACCACACTGCTGAAGATCTTCAAAGACATAGGAGTGGGGATATTCCTCTTCCTAAGGATTTGGATCGGATTTGCCAGGAGAGGTGCGGTCCGAGGTACTACTCAAAGCTCTCAGATTTGGATATCCTCTGCTTCAACCTCATCATCCTTATCAGGGAAAAACTCAACGCTGATAACACCCAAGCGTGGGTCATCTTCACCCCTGTGGTAGCCCAAGAAAGCTTTGGGTACACCGCTACTGGCCTTCAGGTTGAATCTGGCGGATACGCCATTATCTCTTCGCATCTCCTCACCCATTGGGGACCTGATGGGAGGGCAGAGGGACGAATCACCCATGAACTTGGACATGTTTTTGGCTTAGGCCACAACCAAGAAGCGTCTCACAGATTTATGAACAGGCAAGACTACCTCCTCCCACTCATGGATTGCACGCTAAATCAGAAAGAGAGGTGGATACTTTCTCGTTCGCCGTTCTTTACTGAAGAGAAACTCTAAACATAGGCTGGACAAAGTGTTCAGCCTTTTTATATGGCAGCGTATATTCATACTATATAGTATGAATAGTAGCCTCTAAGTTTGTAGAATTACTTTTGGGATTTATGCGGTTTCTTCAAAGCGGGATTCGCGGATAACAACCACTTTAACTCCACCAGGAGAGACGATCTCTTTTCCAATCTTCTCTGAGATATCATGGACAAGCTTTGCAGCAGTCTCATCAGAGATCTCCTGCGGCTTAACAATCACCCGCACCACACGACCAGCGGAGATTGCATAGGCATCCTCAACCCCAGGGAAGGATTTGGCAATATTCTCCAGCTCCTCAATCCGCTTCACGTAGCCCTCAAAATCTTCATACCGCGCTCCCGGCCGAGCGCCTGAGGTGGCATCGGCGATGTAAACCAGCTCCGCCTCAACGCTTTTTTTCTCCTCATCTTCGTGATGAGAAACAGCGGCGTTGATCAATTTTTCTGGGAAGTTGAACCTCTCTAAAATCTTTCGCCCAAGCTTGACATGTCCTTCCTCGGCGGCGCCGGTTGCCACTTTCCCAATATCATGAAGAAGGCAGGCGGTTTTGGTAAGCCCCACATCCGCCCCAACCTCCGCCGCAAGGTAAGCTCCAAGCTTCACCATCTCTAAAGAATGCTTCGCTAAATTCTGACCATAGGAGGTGCGAAATTTATAGCGGCCTAAAAGCTCAATGATTCCGGAAGGCAACCCTCCCAAACCAGCCTCAAGCGCAATTTTCTCCCCTTCTTTTTTAATCTCCTCCTCCACCCTCTCCTTAACCTTTGCCACCGTCTCCTCAATTCGCTCCGGCTGAATCCGCTCGTCTTTAATCAGCTGCTCAAGCGCCAATTTGGCAATATAACGGCGAACCGAATCAAAGGAGGAGAGGCGAACGGCATTGGGCGCCTCCTCAAGATCAAACTCCACTCCGGTTGCCCGCTCCAAAGCGCGGATGTTGCGCCCTTCCTTCCCGATGATCTTCCCTTTCCAATCCTCGGAAGGAAGATTCACCACCGAAACGGTGTACTCGGCCACATAATCGGTGGAGGAGCGCTCCATTGCGGAAACAAGGATATCTTTTGCCCGTTCAGAAACAACGGCTTTAATCTCCTCCTCCACCTCCGCGATCCGACGTGCTTTCTCATTCTCCAAATCCTGCTCCAACTCCTTAAGGAGCTTCTTTCGGGCGTCCTCACGGGAAAGATTGGAAACCTTCTCTAATTCCTTGAGATATCTTTCTCTTAATTCTTCAATTGAGATCTTATCCGCCGATTTGGCGGACGATGTAGAGGACTCTTTGGTTTTTTTGTCGACCATTGCTAAAACCTTTCATCTCCTAACTACCAATCATAGCTTCTCCTCCCAACCACTGTCAACCCGACCGGGGCTTGACCTTTCCCATCTTCGGCATTAAAATCATCCTTGCACACACTAAAACCGAATCCAAGACGGAGGGATAATGGCTGAGTTAAGTGAGAAAGAGCTTCTGGAGAGGGATCGCAAGTATCTAGAGCGGGCTGCCAATGTCGCCGATTGGGAGCGAGAATTAATTGAGGAAGGTCTCTCGCAAGGAAAACGACTCTTACCAGATTACCTTTCACCTGATCAAGAAATATACTGTCCCGTTTGGCGCTTGCGCCTTTATATCCTCCAGCAGATACGCTATCAAACTGTCCACAGCCCAGTGGATGTGGTTCGTCGGATGATTTGGGGACTTGATCACCAACTCGAACGCGTTAAAGAAATGGCTCCTAGCGACAGGAGGAAAGAATATACTTATCGCGTCTTCAAAAAGGGGAGAAAGCAGGGTCGTTATCAGGTAGCGTTGGTTACCATCCCGGTCTCGTGGTAAGGAGGAAGCAATGCTTGATACTGATGAGATAAGGGCAATTCTTGAAGAAGCTTACGATGGCGTTTGCGCCAAAGTCAAAGGGACGGAAGGAACCAACGAAGAGGTAAAGTGGCAAGATATCGAAATTCATCTTGACCATGCCCTGGAAATCTTGGACGCGATCAAAAGACCAAAACGTGAACTAGAACCCGACCTTGACCTGTCATTCCCTGCCGAAGGAGATTTCAAAAGGAGAGTTCAAATAGGTAAAACTTAGCGAGAAGTTTAAGACTTCTCGCTTTTTTACAGTGAGCTTGTCGAAGCCGCTTTTTCGGCGGCTTTTTTGATCGCTTCCTCAATCTTCTCCGCGATCTTGGGATTTTTCTTTAGGAACTCTTTTGAGCCTTCCTTACCTTGGCCTAACTTTCGTCCCTCAAATTCAAGCCAGGCTCCGCTTTTTTCAACAACGCCATAACGTTCCCCAAGCTCCAACAGTTCCCCCCTTTTGCTGATCCCCTCATCATACATAATGTCAAACTCCGCCTGGCGAAAAGGTGGAGCGACTTTGTTTTTCACCACCTTCGCCCGAACGCGTGATCCCAAAACTTCCTCCCCTCGCTTGATCGTTCCAATCCTTCGAAGATCAATCCGAACCGAGGCGTAAAACTTAAGCGCCAAACCACCAGGGGTTGTTTCCGGACTACCGAAAAAGACTCCAATCTTGTGGCGGATCTGGTTGGTGAAAACAACGGTTGTGTTGGATTTGGCAATTGCTCCGGCGAGTTTTCGAAGCGCTTGGGACATCAGCCGTGCTTGAAGTCCAAGATGAGGTTGCCCCATCTCCCCTTCAATCTCCGCCCGCGGGGCAAGTGCGGCAACGGAGTCAATTGCGATCAGGTCAACCGCCCCCGAGCGAACCAGTGTCTCCGTAATTTCAAGCGATTGCTCGCCGGTATCCGGCTGGGAGAGAAGAAGATCATCAACATTAACCCCGATACGTTTGGCGTAGGAGGGGTCAAGGGCGTGCTCCGCATCAATAAAAGCGGCGGTTCCGCCTTGTTTTTGCACCTCGGCGATCATATGAAGAACGAGGGTTGTTTTTCCGGACATTTCCGGTCCAAAGATCTCGGTCACCCGTCCCTTAGGGATTCCCCCCACCCCTAAAGCAAGATCCAGCCCAAAAGAACCGGTGGGAACGACCTCCACATCAGCCTTGGCGGCGGCCTGCTCCCCCAACTTCATAATCGAACCACGTCCAAAGGACTTTTCAATCTGCTCAATCGCTGAGGTTAGAGCCTGTTTTTTTCCTGATTCCGAGGCTTTCGAAGGACTAGCTTTTTCTCCACCAGAGGCGGATTTCGCTGCGCTCAACTTCTTTGCCATCGTCTTCGATGTTATCGTGCTTTACCCCAAAATGCAACAACAAAAGAAAAAGGCTAGTCAGCATAACTAGCCTTAGTCAAAAACTACTCATTAATCAAATGTGACCAGATACGTGTGCCACGAGAGTTGTGGACCTCGCGCAACTCAACCCTTCCCGCTATGTGATCACGTCCCATCTCCTCGTTCACCCAGCGGACCAGATCCTTTGCTTCCGCAACCGCCTCTTCGGCGTTGCAGGCCCCAACACGATGGATCTCTGGGTGTAAATCTCTCCAGAGCACCTGCCTCATCAACACAACCTTGTACTTTCTCATCTCACTCCTCCCTAGTAATTAACGTAGAAAGAATCTCCGCCGCATCTTCCCGCGCAATGTCGCGACCATCAGCCAAAGCGCGAAAGACGTTCGCGAAGCTCTTCTTCTCTGGAGTCGGCTGAACGTCGCTGTCGTTCAGCAGAACCAGTTTTCTCTTGAACCCCAAGCGAAGGAGAGCAAAGAGCATACCCCCTTCAAAAAGGGACCAAGGACCAGTCGGCTCAAAGCAGTAACGAAGCTCATCTGTCCTAGTTCTGACGGTAAGGAAGGGCTTATAATTCCAAGGCAGATAGGCCCGTGGAAAGTTATTAACCCAAAGCACCGTTTTCTTAAACCCTAAGAGACGGAGAGCATTCACCATTCCTATGTCAAAGTGCGACCCCATACTGGTCGGGTCGTACCAGATATGAACCTCGTCAGCGGCGATAATCGCATCGCAGTTATCCATACAGATGCGAATTCCGTGGAGATCATTTTGGTTGGTGTCCCGCAGGGGCCAGTGAACATGATGCCCAGCTTCCTCTAATCGCTCTATATAACGCTGAATCTCCTCCTGAATTGCCAGATCAGCATTCCTCACTGGACAGATGATAAAGACCTTAGACATCTCCTCCCTCCTTCCTTTGTTTTGATTCTTTCCATTCTCTGTATCTCTCTTCTCCGAGACACTCCCTTACCATCTCTTCACCACCAGAACACCAGTCAGCACAGCTTGGAATTCCCCCTCTTTTATCAACCCATTTCTTACAGTTTGGGCATTTGATTCCCCGGCTTGGAGGCCAGATCTCAACTATCTCTCCACAGAAGGGACACTCTACCTCAATATCCTCCGGTCTTACATTTCTCAGGTCCAGACCGGGACACTTTTGCATCTCTATCCTCCATATGTAGTTTTGAGCGTGTCTTATAAGTCTATCACCAGCGGTGGAAAATACAAGAGTTTGCGGGTATAATAAAAGAGATTCGCTTTGCTCATCGGGGAATAGCGCAGTTTCCGCCAGAGGCGGACAAGGTCCGCGCACTCGCATGGCCCGCCTGCGCTAAAGCTTCGGCGGGTAAAGGTGCTTGGCGATGCGGGGAGTAGGTCATCGGTAGACCGCTCGCATGGGGTGCGAGAGGCAGGGGGTTCAATTCCCCCCTCCCCGACCAGTACTATCCAAGGTCGCCGGGGAGTTTATCCGCCTTTGGCGGAAGTCCGGCTTCCCCGACCATCTTTCTTATGCGACTTTTTATCTCTATCCCCTTACCAGAAAACGTTAGGAAGGTACTAGCAGAGGTCAAACGAGACTTTCTGGAACTTCCCGCCAAATGGGTTGAGGAGGAAAATCTTCACCTCACCCTGATCTTTATCGGTGAAACAGATAAAGCAAGTGAAATCACCAATGTCTTAGACAGTATTAAATATAAACCAATGAACCTTGAAACAAGTATCCTCACCCTTTTCCCCAGTGAAGAAAAAGCTCGTCTTCTTGCTGTTAACCTTGCTGGAAAGGTAGAGAAAATCTCGAGCCTTGTTGAGGAGATAAAAAAGAAACTTTTAGAAAGAAAAATCGGCTTTGATGAAAAACCGTTCCACTCCCACATCACGCTCGCCCGCTTAAAACAATTACGCTCCGGTGAAAAAGAGGCGTTGCGCCAAAGGATCCGTGCTTACACCCTGCCAAAGATAGGGTTTGAAGCAACACAAATCGATTTAGTCGAAAGCAGACTCACCCCTGCTGGCCCTGTCTACAAAGCGCTTAAAAATTACGTGCTTCCTAATCCCTCTCGCAAGAGCTCTTCAAACTCCCCGGCTCTCTTGTCTTTGTGAACTACCGCGAGGTAAGAATTTTCAGGGACGAAGAGTTTTTGTGCAAGTCTTTGGATATCCTCTGGTTCAATCTCTTCCAATTCTTTTAAATAATTCTCAGGCTCAATTGGATTACCCAAAATCAGATTCCAACGAAGTGCAAACTCAATCCAATCCTCAGGAGTTTCCAACTTAAAAATGAGGTTGGTTTCAAACAATTTTCTAACCTTATTAAACTCTTTACTCCTGATAGGGTTCTTTTTAATTGATCGCAGCTCGTCAGTTATAGACTTTATCGCTTTTCTAACTCGGTTATAAGAAAAACCCCCGTAAACTAAAACGAGAGAAGCATCGGAAAATTCAGAGTACGCAGCGCTAACGTCATAAGCCAGCTTCTCCCTCACCCTCAATCTTGCAGACAACCTATCATTACTACACAATAACTGGACAATAAACATATTTAATATGTGCGCCTCAAGATTCTGAGGCTTTGTAGGAAACCCTAAAAGCAGCCTAGCTTGCTGGGCTCTCTCATCTAACACGGACGCTTTCGGCCCATCAACCAACGGAATAAATTCATCATAGGACCGTAATCTTCCCCGCTTAAGAGAGCCGAGATAGTTATTCACCAGATTGACCAATCTGGTATGGCTTACCCGGCCAGCTGCACAGACTACAATATTTTCAGGCACGTAAAAGTTTTTAAAGAATTCTCTAACCTCATCTGTAGAGATTCGTTTCAACTTATCCTGATATCCTAATACACGCTTCCCTAATGGATGTTCTCTGAAAAGCAGCGTGAAGAACTTGTCCAAGAGCCTTCTCTCCAGTTTATCCTCAGCTCTCGCTATCTCTTCATAAATAACTTTTTTTTCATCCTCCAGTTCCCTCTTGTCTAACAGCGGCTCATCTATAAGCGAAAAGAGGACATCTACCGCCTTTTCCAGATCATCGGCGACTACCTTGACCCTGTAATTTGCTTCCTCCTTACTAGTGTCAGCATTAATGTATCCACCGAGTTCCTCAATAGCACGCCTAACAGCCAAGGGGTCGGGGTATCTCTTACTACCATTCATAACCATATGTTCAACTAAATGTGATAAGCCTTCTTTCCCGGGTTCTACAAATTTTGAACCAGCACTGACCGAAATCTTCACGGTTACAGTTTCGGTATCTTTCAGTTCCTTGGAGATAATTTTCAAACCGTTGTCTAAGATGGTTCTTTCAAACATCTCACTTAGTTTAAAGGAAAAAGGCTCTGCCTGCAAAGGCAAAGCCTTGAAATCTGATCTGATCTGATCAAACAAAAATTAGTTAGTCGCTCTCTTCGTCGGCCAGATCGTCTGCAACATCATCGACTGGTTCACTGCCACCACCATCAACGGGAACATGGATCTCATCGTCTGCCACGAGCCAAGCCCTCCTTCCTTATAGTCTTGGGTCTAAATAATCCACCAATGGTAGGATACCGCGTCCCGGGCCTTTTGTCAACTATAAGATAACCACTTGGAGTAAGGGGTTCGCTCCACGCGTAGCCTTATTCTTCACTACCGCTTAGAATATTGTGGTCGCTTGCGGGCTTTTCTTAAGAACGACGGCGCGCTGCGCTATGCGCCTAGCTTTTTGCGGAATTAGCGCTTTGAGTATTGCGGCCTCTTCCTAGCCTTCCGCAAAAAGTATTTTTTTGGTTCTTTCTCCCGGGGATCACGGGTTAGGAGGCCAGCCTGACGCAACGGTTGGCGAAATTTTTCATCGTAAGTAACTAATGCCCGCGCAAAACCTAAAATAACCGCTCCTAACTGCGCTCCCTTTCCTCCTCCTGAAACTTTAACTGTCCCGGAAAACTTCCCCTCTGTTTCTGTAACCCGAAACGGTTCACGGTAAGCAATCTTTGCCGGCTCCCCCGGGAAGTACTCCTCAATTGGTTTATCATTGATAAAAGTAGGGCCACCTTTTCCAACGAGACGAACTACCGCTACGGCACGCTTTCGCCGACCTACCGCTTCACAGTATTCTTTTTTGGTTTCACTTTTCTTTTCCACCATTGAATTTATCCTCATGCGGATGCTCTGAACCTGAATAGACATAAAGTTTGGTGATCATCCTCCTCCCCAGTTTCTCTCTTGGAAGCATCCCTTTAACCGCACGGCGGATGATCTCCTCCGGCCGTCGCTTTCGCAACTCCCCTAAAGTCTCTGTTTTAAGCCCTCCTGGATAACCAGAGTAGCGATGGTAGAGTTTTTCTCTCTCTTTCTTGCCAGTAACCATTATCTCTTTTGCATTGATCACAACCACGTAATCGCCCATATCAAGATACGGGGCGAAGTTAGGTTTACCTTTACCCATTAAAAGTTGGGCTACCTGGCTGGCTAATCTTCCCAAAATTTTCCCTTTGGCATCCACGAGATGCCACCTTCTTTGAACTTCACTTACTTTTGTCGCTCTTGTCTTTTTCCTCATCTTTTTTTCCTCCTGATTTCTTTCTAAGTTTTGTCTTCTTAACCTCCTTCCCTTTCTCCTCTTCTTTTATTTTAATCTCTTCCACAAATTCCACCCGAGCCATGGAGGCCTGATCCCCTCTTCTTGGCATAAGCTTAACAACACGGACATAACCACCAACACGTTGCATAAACTGCGGTACAACTTGATCGAATAACTTCTTTGCGGCTTGATCATCAGGGAGGAGAGAAAGAACCCACCGCCGGGTCGCCAAATCAGCTTTCTTTGCTCTTGAAATAAGGTGCTCTACTTCGCTTTTGAGAACCTTCGCCCGCGCTTCAGTGGTAGTAATGGAACCATGAAGGATGAGGTTTACAACTTGGTTACGCCACAACGCCCGGCGCTGCCCTCGCAACGAACTTCCAACGCGCTGTTTTTTCATTATTACCCCTCCTTTGTTGCTTCACTTTCCTTTAGGGCAACGCCCAGTTTTTTCAACTCTCGCTCAAGATCTTTAAGCCTTCTCTCCCCAAAGCCTCGGATGCTAAGGAGATCCTCAACCGTTTTCTGAAGAAGCCTCCCTACCGTCTTAATCCCCCCTTTGGTTAAGATCGTCACCGTCTGAGGCGGGAGGTTGAGCTCCTCAAGCGAGAGCTTCCGAATCTCCGGCGATGGACCCTCAACCTTCTTCCCTTTTTCCGCTAGTGCCTCTTCCGCTGCCTTTTTGAGCTTCTTCCCGATAAGCGGTTCAAGATAACTTATTAAAATAGCGGTGGCTTTCTCAAGCGCTTCCCCCGGCTTAAGCGTTCTGTCGGTTGTAATCTCCAAGATCAATTTATCCAAGTTTGTTTCTCGCCCCCTCCGTGTTTCCTCCACAAAGTAGGCAACTTTCGTCACAGGAGAGAAAACTGAATCCATCGGGATTACTCCCACTCTTGATTCTTGCCGTTCTTCTGATGGCTTATATCCAACACCCTTCTCTACCAAAAGCCGGGCCGAAAGTTTAGCTGATTTATCAGTAAGAGTGGCAACCTTTAGCTCAGGATTAGCTATCTCCGCTCCCGATGAAATCTTTATGTCCCCCGCAGTCACCTCCTTTTTCCCTTTCGCCTCAATCCGCGCCTCCAGTGGCCCATCAACATGCATAATAAAACGAACCTTCTTGAGATTGAGGATCAACTCAATTAGATCCTCCTTCACACCTTTGATGGTGGTAAAGGGATGGGGTACTCCCTCAAAGCTTACTTCTGCCACCGCCGCTCCAGGGAGTGAAGAAAGTAACACCCGGCGAAGCGCATTGCCTAACGTATGACCGTAACCGGAGGGCAAAGGCTCAATCACAAAACGTCCTTCTTCCTTTGTCTCTTTTTCTTTTTTGATTGTAATCTCTTTAGGATTGATCATTGTTAGTCGTTAGCCATTAGCCGTTAGTCGGGAGTACTACTACTTCTTACTACTGGCTCCTGACTCCTGTCTTATCTCGAGTAAAGCGCTCGCCTACGCTCGCAACCTTGTTCGCTAACGCGAATAGAACTCCACAATTAGCTTTTCATCAATTTCTGCCCCAATCTCCTCCCGTTTTGGAAGCGCCTTAACTTCTGCTTCGCGTTTTTCTTTCTCCACCTTCAACCACGAGGGTTTAACCACCTCCTCGTAAAGGGGGGCATCTTTTTTGGCAAGGTTTATTTTATCACCTACCTTGACCAAATACGAAGGGATTGTAACACGCTTCCCGTTTACCTTGACAAGACTATGCCCTACCATCTGGCGCGCGTGCGGACGGGTTTTTGCAAAACCTGCTCGATAAAGAGCATTATCTAAGCGCCTTTCAAGAATCTGAAGAAGAACCTCTCCTGTTTTCTCTTTGCTTCCAAGCGCTTTTTTAAAGTAGCGCTTAAACTGCACCTCTCTCACCCCGTAAATTCGCTTTGCCCTCTGCTTCCCTCTAAGCTGAAGGCCATATTCAGAAAGTCTTCTCCGCCGCGCTCCATGCTGCCCTGGAGCTGAAAGACGGGTCCTCACTGGACAATCTTCCCGTCCGCAAAGCGGAACTCCTTCTCTTCGGCACAATTTATGAGTTGGACCCACATATCTGCCCATCGTTATACCCTCCTTCGTTTCTTTGGTCTTGGTCCGTTATGGGGAACTGACGTCACATCAGTAATTGAGGTGATCTCCAAACCGCCAACCTTAAGGGCTTTGATTGCACTATCTCTCCCTGCTCCCGGCCCCTTAACCAGAACGGAAACTTCCTTTACCCCCAGACCAGTGGCCCTTTTAGACGCCGCCTCCGCTGCCTGAGAAGCGGCAAAAGGAGTGGCTTTTTTCGTTCCTTTAAAACCGGCTGTTCCTGCCGAAGCGCGAGTGATTACACCTCCCGCCTCATCAGTAATGGTAATGTGGGTATTATTGAAGGTTGCCAAAATGTGTGCGAATGCCTTCTCAGGAATCTTCCGCTCTTTTTTCTTCTTCGTCATCTTTAGTTTATGTCTTCCGCGCTGCCATCGCCTTTAAGGCTGCACGGCTTGTTCCACCAACAGCAATCTTTCTTCCCTTTCTGGTTCGAGCGTTGGTTCGTGTCCGCTGACCTCTTACGGGAAGTCCTTTTTCATGTCTTATTCCTCGATAAGAGCCAATATCGCGCAGACGCTTGATGTTTAACGCCACCTCCTGCGTGAGTTCTCCTTCTAACCGATAGCCGCCTTTCTCAAGCGCTTCCTTAATCCGGCTAATCTCCCCCTCCGTGAGATTCTTTACCCTTGCATCAGGGGAGATCTCCACTTCCTTAAGAATCTTATTGGATAAACTCCGCCCGATCCCTTTGATATATGTGAGGGCTATCTCGACTCGCTTTTCACTTGGTATATCTACTCCTGCAATTCTTGCCATCGCTTCAACTACCCCTGCCGTTGCTTATGCTTGGGGGTTTTACAAATCACGTAAAGTTTTCCTTTACGCCTCACGATTTTACAGTCTTTGCATATCTTCTTAACTGATGCTTTTACCTTCATTGCAAGATTCTTAAAGCCGATACGTAATCCTCCCTCGCTTTTTATCGTACAAAGAAAGCTCTACCCTTACCCGATCCCCAGGAAGAATCTTAATCCGGTAGATACGTATCTTCCCAGAGATGTGCGCCAAAACTTCCTCTCCATCATCAAGGACCACCCGAAAGAAGGCATTAGGAAGCGTCTCCCGCACAACACCTTCCTTCTCAATTTTTTCTTTTCTTTTCTCCATCAAAACTCCTCAAGTAAGCCTGGGGCTTATCATTAAGGGAGAGATCTCTCATATATTATCAGATCACCTTCCAAGCGGTCAACACTATAGGACCGGTAGGAGAAACGGCAACCGTGTGCTCAAACAAACCAGCAAGACTATCATCAGCAGTCACAAATGTCCAGTTGTCAGGAAGAAGTTTTAAAGCTGGTTTCCCAGCAGTATAAATTACTTCAGTTGCAAGCGTCATTCCTTCCTTAAGCTCTACGCCTTTGTAGGGGGAAGCGAGACAGGGAATTTGCGGTTCTTCATGAAGCTTTTCCCCAACCCCGTGGCCAACTAAGGTTTCCACGGGAGAGTAACCAGCACCTCTTAAAATCTTCTCCATTGCTGCTGAGATATCTCCCACTGCCTTACCAATACGACATTGGTCAATTGCCACCCAAAGTGCCTTCTCTCCCACCTCTAGGAATTGAAGCTTAGAGCTTAAAGCCTGGTTTTCGTCCCCAACATACACCGTCCAAGAGACATCAGTGTTTAATCCCTTGTAGTAGGTGCCGAGGTCAACGCTTAAAATATCGCCCTCTTTCAGCTTCTGTTTGGATGGGAGACCGTGAACTACCCCCTCATTAAGATTAAGACAAGTAGCAAATTTGTAACCGGGAACACGCTTGAAGGCAGGCTCTCCTCCAGAGGAGATAATAAATTCCTCAGCGATCTTATCTAATTCTGCAGTTGTTACTCCAACCGCAACCCTTGCAAGCACTGCCTTAAGCGCTCCCGCGGTGATTCTCCCTCCCTCTTTCATTATCTTAATCTGCTCCTTCGATTTAACCGTGATTGCCATTTTTAACCTCGCTTCAAGTGAGAAAGAATCTCTTTGTGCGCTACCTGAGGGGCAGCCTTTGCATTAATCTCCACCAAAATACCTAAATCGTGATACAACTTAACAATTTGGCCAATCTCCCGATTAAAGATTTCAAATCTTCTCCCGATCGCCACATGAGTATCATCTCCCCTTCCGCGCTTAAGTAATCTTGTCATGGCCGTTTTCTCATCAATCTTCAAAACGAAGACCTTATCCAAAGAAAAGAGCTTGCGAAACATCTGCGCTTGATTCAATGTCCGCGGAGTCCCATCCAAAATGAAGCCCTTCCGTGTATCGCTCTTCCTAAGCCGTTGTTTGAGGAGCGTAAAAATAAGATCATCAGAGACAAGTTCCCCTTTTTGGACCGTCTCCTTTACTATCTTTCCCAGGGAACTTTTCTCCTTACTGATTTCGCGAAGCATCTCCCCAGCACAGATACGAGGGATTGAGAGCGCTTTAGAAAGAAGCACGGCTTGACTACCTTTCCCCGCTCCCGGGAGGCCAAGGATCACAAGCTTCATATGCTGGGGATCTTCATTCCAGAAACTAAGCCCGAGAGTTTTTGGGCGACTTTCTTCTGAGACTCTTTAACCGCTTTGTTGAAGGCACGCTTTAGGTCCTCACGCGCCTCACCATCATACTCAATCTTTTCAACCTGCTGATCCCCCCGCATCACAATCTTCACCCCTCCCTCAACAACCTCAACGGTGATTCTTTCCATCTCACGCTTCAACTCCGCGGCTTGTTTTCTTAGCTTATTTACTTCTCTGAGTTGCTCAAACATTGCTTAAGTATCAGTTTACAAATATCCCTCATAATCTCGCATCCCCAATTGTGATTCAAGTTGACGCAGCGTCTCAAGGATAACCGAAACAACGATCAAAATGCCAGTTCCCCCCAGTGTAAAGGTAGTAACACCCGTGAATCTGCCGGCAATGGTGGGAAGAACTGCTACCAAACCCAGAAAGATTGCTCCAAAAAAGGTAATCCGCGTAAGAACATGGTTAAGATAATCTACGGTTGTTTTTCCTGGCCTTACCCCAGGAATAAACCCGCCTCTTTTTTGAAGATTTTCTGCGATATCTTTCGTATTAAAGATGACCGCTGTATAGAAGAAGGTAAAAAGTACAACCATCAAGAAATAGAAAAGGATATAAAAAGCACCTTGAGGGTTAAACAAGGTGAGGAGAAAGGAGGCTGCCCGAGAAACCAAGGGATGTGCCACACCGGAAAAGTAACGCGCGAAGGTAGGAGGAATAAGAACAAGCGAGATGGCAAAGATAATGGGGATTACTCCTGCTTGATTAATTCTTAAGGGAAGGTACGTCTCCCCCCCATATCGGCGGCCTCCTCTGATCCGGATCGCATATTCAATTCTAACTCTTCTTGCCGCTTCATTAACAATAACAATCCCTCCAACAAGTGCAACCGCCATCGCCACAAAAAGAAGAAGTCCCCCGATCCGCTCGGCGGAAGCGGTGGCAAATGTTTGCCCCAAAGAAAGCGGATATCCAGCGACAATTCCGATAAAAATAAGCATCGAAATCCCATTCCCAACTCCTTTCTCCGTGAGGATCTCTCCCAACCACATCAAAAGGATCGATCCTGCTGTAAGGGAAACTACTAAGGCCGCCAACGAAAGGGGAGGAAGAGGATTCACAACCCCTTGGTTAGAAAGAAGAAAATAAAGTCCGTAACCCTGAAAACAAGCAAGAGGAACCGTCAAAAAACGAGTATATTGGTTAATTTTTGCTCTCCCATACTCCCCCTCTTGGGCAAGCTCTTTTAGGTGAGGAAAACCAAAAGTCAAAAGCTGAAAGATGATCGAAGCGTTAATATATGGGTTAAGGCCGAGGGAGACGATCGAAAAGTTTTCCATCGCCCCGCCAGAAAAGATGTTCAAAAGCCCCAAAAGCGCGTTGGAAGCAAACAACTGTTTGAGCGCCGCAAGATCAACCCCCGGCAAAGGAAGGTGTGCTAAAAAGCGAAACACCACCACAACCCCCAAGGTAAAAAGCAACCGCGTACGAATTTCTTTCTCCTGAAAAGCGCGAACCAAAAGGGCTCTGATCATTTTTCGATCTTTCCTCCTGCCTTCAAGATCTTCTCTCGCGCTGGGGCAGAAAGCAAAACACCCTTAAACTTAAGGGCTTTTGCCTCTCCCTCACCCAAAATCTTTATCCCCGCAGAAGGGATTTTTTTGATTAAACCTTTTTCCTTAAGCGTTTCTGGGCTCACGATTTCACCTTTTCGAAAAGCGGTAAGATTACCCAAATTCAACACTGCTGGTTTTCCCCGGATGCTTCTAAAACCACCTAAACGTGGTAACCGCCGCACAAGAGGGAACTGCCCACCTTCAAAACCAAGCTTAATCCGCCCCCGTACTTTCTGACCTTTGGTACCATGTCCAACGGTGTGACCACCCTTTCCCGATCCGTAACCACGACCCAGCCGTTTCTTCTTTTTCCCAACTAACCTTGGAAGGTTATTAAGCCTCATTCCTCATCCCCCTTAAAGCAGTAACTGTTGCCTTCACATTCGCCATTCTATTTCTTGTTCCTAACATCTTCGCCGATACATCCCCATACCCCGCCAGCTCTAGAAGATCTCGGATCACTCCACCCGCGATCAATCCTGCGCCGCGGGGAGCAGGCTTAAGAATAATCTTCACTGCCCCTTCTTTTACCTCTACACGATGGGGAATGGTGGTTCCCGAAATTGGGACAGCAAACATCTTCACCTTCGCTTGCCTTCTCCCTTTCTCAATCGCCACCCGCAGATCTTGCGCACGACCGTAACCAATTCCTACCTTTCCACACCCATCTCCAACTGCCACCAACGCCGTAAAACCCCTCCGCTCACCTCCCTTAATCTTTTTGGCAACTCGATTAACCATGAGCACCTTTTCTTGCAGTTTTTGCCCCATTACTCCTTCGGCCATCAAAACTCCAACCCTCCCTTCCTTGCCCCTTGGGCAACTGCTTTCACCCGACCGTGATACTTGTATCCACCTCGGTCAAAGACAACTCGTCTTATCTTCAACTTTAATGCTTCCTCAGCCAGCTTTTCCCCAGCCACCTGTGCTTTTTGGCTCTTGATTCCTTCCTTGAAGGATAAATCCGAAATTGCAACCAAAGTCTTCCCCTTCTCATCATCAATAAGCTGCACAAAGATGTGCTTGCCCGAGCGGAAAACGGAAAGGCGTGGACGTTTTCCAGTTCCAAAGATCTTCCCCCGGATTCGTCTCCGTCGTCGTGCCCTTTTAACCTGATAATGTTTGACTGGCATTGTTAAGCTCCTCCCACAGTCACCTTCATTGCTTTACCGGATTTTCTTCTCACTACCTCACCCACATATCTTATTCCTTTACCTTTGTACGGCTCGGGAGGTCGGAGTTTCCTAATCTCTGCTGCGACCTGCCCAACCAACTGTTTATCCACTCCCTCAACTACCACTTTTGTATTCTCTACCATGGTAATTTTTACCCCCTCCGGAATCTTGTATTCGACGGGATGGGAGAAACCGAGGGCAAGCCGAAGAATATCCCCCGCTACCTCCGCTTTATAACCAACTCCTACAAGCTCCAATTCCTTCCGGAAGCCCTGGTTGATTCCGGTGATCGCATTTTTAACCAAAGATGTGAAAAGGCCAACAATCCGACTTTCCTTGCCACTGACGGCAACGGCGTTTTCCTTCTTCGCTACCTCAATCCCTGGAGGAATAGTAAGAACCAACTCACCTTTTTCTCCCTTAAGGATTAATCGGTTATTATCTTTTCCAACCGTCACCCCTTCTGGGATAGAAAATGGTTTCTTCGCTAACTTTGACATTCTTAGTTAATAGTTCACAGTACGCTTCGCTGTAGTTCACAGATACTGTTAACTGTGGACTGTATACTCTCCACTAATCCCTACCAAACCTCCCCAACCACTTCGCCTCCAAGACGCTTTTTCTTTGCTTCTTTCTCAGTGAAAAGTCCTTGTGATGTTGAGACAATTTTGATTCCAAGCGGTGGTGATTTTAATTTTGAAGCCGGTGAATAAATTCTCTGCCCAGCCCTTGAAATCCGCTTAAGGTGGCTTATTTTAGAATTACCTTCCTCATCGTAAGCGGGCTTGATTGCCAGGAAGAAACGTGCTCCTTCCTTTTCCTTAAACTTGTGTACCTCTGTTACAAACCCCTCCTTCTTAAGAAGCGATGCAAGCTGCGCTTTAAATTTTGAAAAAGGGACAACTACCTCCGTGTGGCCGGCGGCAGCAGCATTCTTTATGGCAGAAAAAATATCAGCAACCGGATCGTTAATACTCATCTTAGTGGCTCGCTTTCCTAACCCCTGGAAGTTCCCCCCTTGAGGCAAGCTCCCGAAAACAGATTCGGCACATTCCAAACTTCCGCATGTAAGCACCGCTTCTCCCACAAATCTGACAACGATTGTACCTTTGTGTTTTAAATTTTGGTGTTCTTTTCTGTTTTTCAATAAGTGCTTTTTTAGGCATTTTAATCTCTAAACGGCATTCCAAGCTCTTTTAGCACCTGATATGCTTTCTCATCATCCTCAGTTGACGTCATCACGGTAGCCTCCAATCCCCGGATCTTACTGATTTTGTGGGGATCAATCTCGGGAAAAGCAGTCTGCTCTTTTATTCCAACGGTAAGGTTCCCTTTTCCATCAAAGCTTTTCCGTGAGACCCCGCGAAAATCTTTTGTCCGGGGGAGAACCACCTTGACAAGCTTTTCAAGAAAATCCCACATCTTTCTTCCCCGAAGTGTCACCGCTACTCCCACGATATCACCTCTTTTTATCGAAAAGGATGCTACTGCTTCTTTTGCCAACCGGAAGGAAGGAGTTTGACCAGCAAGCATTGCTAGATCCTCACGGGCGTGCTCCAGCACCTCCTTTTTATCCTTATCTTCCCCAACACCCATATTCACTACAATCTTCACAGGGTAAGGAACACCATACGGATTCCCCCTGCCAACTGTACCTTTAAGCTTTGGAACAACCTTTTTTTGATAAAACTCTTTCAGCATTTCCCTTACCCCGCCCTGGGCGGGTCAACCTCCTTTCCGCAACGGCGGCAAAATCGAATCCTCCCCCCTCCCTCTTTTACCTTATACCCCACCTTTGTGGGTTTGCTACATCTTGGGCAAATAAGCATTAAGTTTGAGATGTGGATTGGTGCTGCGACAGTAATAATTCCTCCCGGCTCACGTTCCCCTTTCCTCTTAACAAACTTCTTGACAAGATTTACTCCTGCCACCACCGCCCGGTTCTCACCTCGCAGCATCCTTTCTACCTCTCCCTCCTTCCCGATATCCTTTCCGGCGATGATTTTTACTTTATCGCCTTTTCGGATTTTGATTTTCTTTGTTCCTGTTTCGCGTCTCATCTTAGTAGATCTCCTTAGCAAGTGAGGCAATCTTTTTAAAACCGTGCTCTCTCACCTCTCGTGCTATCGGACCAAAAATCCTACTCCCTTGGGGGTTGTTAGTTTTCTTATCAATCACGACCGCCGCATTATCATCAAACCGGATATAAGAACCGTCTTGTCTTCTTACTTCCTTCCTAACCCGAACGATCACCGCTTGCTCAATCGCATGATCTTTTACCACCCCCTGGGGATCAGCTCCTCGAACTGAAACCGTTACCACCTCACCCAAAGAAGCGGTTTGCACCTTTCCTTTGTGGGGAATACCAATCACCTTAAGGGCTTTTGCACCAGAGTTATCAGCAACATTAAGAACCGTTCCTTTTTGGATCATTTTTCTCCTCTTTTTCTCACTTTGGCCCTCTTGGCTACCCCCTCCTTTGACTTTTCGGCAACTTTTCTCCCGCCAACCTCAATTACCTTCCAACGTTTCTGCTTTGAGAAGGGTCTTGCCTCTTCGATCACAACCTCATCCCCCACTTTTGCTCCCCCCTCATCGTGCGCCTTAAACCGCTTGGTTACTCTAATCCGCTTCTTATAAACCGGATGGGAAAAGACACGCTCCACCACAACAACTACCGTCTTTTCCATTTTGTCAGAAACAACTTTTCCTTTAAGTCTTCGTTTTGGCATCTTTTTCTTCCTTGAGCTTGCCCAAAGGAGCTTCTTTTTCAACCGTCGCCTCAGCAAGAATCTCCTTCTCCCTTAAAACAGTTGTCGTTTGGGCAATTTCTTTTTGCTTTTTATGAATTGTACTTCCATCGGCCAAGGAACCGGTTTTCCGCTCCATTTTTAACCTCACCAACTCTAATCGCGCTTCTTTCAGAAGCTTTAATAATTCACCTCTTTCTTTATCGCGCAAATCTTTAATCTCCATCATTCTTCAGTAACAATCTTTGTCTTAAGGGGGAGCTTTTGACCTGCCCGCTTTAGTGCCTCTTTGGCTTGTTTTGCCGCAATACCGGAAAGTTCAAAGATGATTCGCCCAGCCTTGACAACGGCTGCATAGTGATCAACGGGAGATTTTCCCCCGCCCATTCTCGTCTCACCCAGCTTTTTTGAGATCGGTTTATCTGGAAAAATTCGGATCCAAAGCTTCCCTCCCCGCTTCGTATAGTGCATAATCGCCCGCCTTGCGGCCTCAATCTGCCGTGATGTAAGCAATCCTCCAGCAGTAGCTTTTAACCCGTATTTCCCAAACGAAAGCTCTGAGCCAACCCAAGCCTTGCCTTTTATCCTTTCATTCCCTCGAAATTGTGTTCTGAATTTTGTTTTTTTGGGCAACAACATCACTAAATCCCCTCCTCCCCTAGATAAACCCAAACCTTGACTCCGATTGTTCCGTAGCGCGTATGCGCCGTATCCTCAGCAAAGTCAATTCTTGCACGAAGCGTTGATAAAGGAACGGAACCCCGCCCTACCTTTTCTACCCGAGCGATCTCTCTTCCAGCAATCCGTCCGGCAAGTTCTACCTTTATCCCCTTTGCTCCTTGAGTCATTACTTCATCCGCCACCTCATTCGCAAGACGCCGAAAATTAGCTCGTCTTTCCAACCCACGGGCGATCCGATTCGCTAAAAGAACCGCCGAAAGAAGCGGTGTTTTTACCCCCTGAACCTCAAGTTCCAGATTCCCTTTCTCAACCCCCAGCTTCTCAAGCAATGTTTGCCGAAGAAGTTCAATCCCAGAACCTCCTCTCCCAATTACAAGTCCAGGTCTGGAAACATGGATGACCACTTTCACCTTTTCCCCCGAACGTTCAATTTCAATCTCCGAAAGTCCCACCTCTGCCAGCTTTTTTGTCAAGAACTGGCGGATTTTCCTATCACCAAGTGCAAATTTAGCGTATTCCTTCACGCTGAACCAGCGTGAGCGCCACGGTTCAGTTATTCCCATTCTTAGACTTCGCGGATGAATTTTATGACCCATTTTTCTCCTCCTTTTTCTTCTGTTTTTCAACTTCCGCCTCCCGCTTAACCACGATTGTCAAGTGAGTTGAGGGTGTTGTGATCATTCCCCAACTGCCACGTGCTTTAGGGTCAAGTTTTCTTCGAAAAAGAGGACCCTTATTGGCACGTGCATCAGAAACTACCCAACTTTTCTCATCAACCTGGCTCTTAGCTTTGGCGTTAGCTACCGCTGAATTCAAAACCTTAAGGGCGATCTTTGCACCTTTTTTAGGGGTAAAGTGAAGAATCCGCTTCGCCTCCCCTACCGTCTCCCCACGAATTAGATCTAAGATTCCTCCCACTTTTGTGGGAGAGATTCGCAGATACCTCCCTACCGCCCGCGCTTCCTTTGGACCAACCGCCTCCGACACCTCTACAGCTTTTGTCGGCTTTGTTTCTTTCTTCACCTTTGTCACTTGTTTCTTATCACTTATCACTTTTATTAGACCCGTCCTTCCGATACAGAAACCTTAAGCCCTTTGCGGCCGTGCTTCCTAAAGATCCGGGTTGGAGAAAATTCTCCTAACCTGTGGCCAATCATCGCCTCCGCAATCTTTACCGGCACATGAACCTTTCCGTTGTAAACGGCGATCGTCAGCCCGACCATCTCTGGTGAAATTTGTGAATCTCGCGACCAAGTCTTGATCGGTTCAGCACCTCCTGATTCTTTTGCTCTTAAAACCTTCTTCAGTAATTTTGGATCAATAAATGGTCCTTTTTTGCTTGAGCGTGCCATTATTTCTTCCTCCTTGCCACAATATATTTATCCGTATGAAACCGCTTTCGTGTCTTTTTCCCCAACGTGGGCTTTCCCCAGGGTGTTTTGGGTGAGGGCATTCCTATCCCCGACTTTCCTTCCCCTCCACCATGAGGATGGGCTCGGGGATGTTGCGCTACTCCCCGCACCGTTGGCCTAATCCCCAGATGCCTTTTGATCCCCGCCTTCCCCAACCGGCGCATCTTTCTCTCCACCCCGGTAAGGCGGCCAACCGTTGCCCAGCAATTCAACCTTATTTTCCTTATCTCGCCGGAGGGCATTTTTAGATGAGCAAACTCCTTTTCCTTAGCCAAGACTACCGCCGCAGTTCCAGCGGCACGGATCATCTTTCCTCCCTGTCCTGGAATAAGCTCCACATTGTGAACCTCCGTTCCAACCGGAATCTTCCCAAGGGGAAGAGCATTACCCACCTTCGCGGAAGCTTTTTCGGACGCTAAAACTGCGCTTCCTACCTTAATTTCTTCTGGAGCCAAAATATAGTGGCGCTCCCCATCGGGAAAAAGAAGAAGGGCGATCTTTGCCGAACGGTTTGGGTCATACTCAATCGCCTCAACCTTTGCCGGGATATCTCTTTTATCCCGCTTAAAATCAACTACTCGATAAAGGCGCTTCTCTCCGCCCCCTTTATGGCGAACGGAGATCTTCCCTCTACTTCGACCAACATCTCTTTTTCTCCCAAATTTTAGCTTTGTCATCACTTTTTCTCCTCAAAAAGCGCGATCTTTCCCTTAGAAAGGGTCACGACCGCGCGCTTTACACCTTGTCTTCTCCCAATAATTGGGCGCCGACCACGGCGGCGCCAGGCAACTAACCGTCCTGGAACCCTGCTAATGTTCACCTTCCCCACCTTAACATCCTTAAATTGAGCTTCAACCGCTCGGGATACTTCCTCCTTGGTTGCTTCTTTAGCTACCGCAAAGACGTATTTTCCCTGAGCGGCTAAACTCTGACTCTTCTCGGTGACAATCGGTTTTTTGATCACTTGGTAGATGTTCATTTTCCTAAACGCTCCTTAAGTCTCCCGATCGCCTCTTTCAAAAAAAGGGTATCCCCGGCCAAGGAAACATCATAGGCGTTCACATTTGAGGCAATCCTCACCTCCACTCCTTTGATATTTCGAAAAGAACGCTGCAGTCCCAAATCTTTCTCCGGGGCAAGTAGCAAAACGCTTTTCCCAAGCTTAAGCTTCTTTAAAAGTGTGGCGGCTTGAGTCGTCTTTGGCTTTTTGAAGGTCAACTCCCGAAGAATTTTGATCTTTCCTTCCTTTGCCTTCAAAGAAAGGGCGGATTTCAAGGCTAGATCGGCAATCTTTTTGGGAATTGAAAGGGTAAGATCCCGCGGTTTTGGACCATGAGTTACTCCCCCCCCAACCCACAAGGGTGAACGGATCGATCCGTGACGTGCCCGGCCTGTTCCCTTCTGCCGCCAGGGCTTTCGTCCTCCCCCGGAAACTTCACCGCGAGTTTTGGTCGAAACCGTTCCTCGGCGCTGATTTGCCTGATAAACATGAAGATACTGCCGCAAGGCGGTTTCATTGGGAGCAATCCCAAAGATCTCCTTTGGGAGCTCCACTTTGGTCGTTAACTTTGTTCCCTTTTCACTGTAAAGATCAACCTTCATAGTTTAGTCATTAGACAGTAGCCATTAGTCAGTAGTTTCCTTCCCTTTACCCGTTTCCTCCTCGTCTCTCCTCTCCCTATCACTACTGGCTCCTGACTCCTGACTCCTGACTTCGCTGGGTTCGTAACGCACAACGACTTCTCTTCCCCGCGGCCCAGGCACCGCTCCTGAAAGCTTTACAATTTTTGCTTCTAGATCAACCTCAACAACAGATAGGCCTCTGAGGGTTACTTTTTTCATTCCCATCCGACCAGCCATTCTTTTCCCTTTATGGACGCGCCCGGGAGTGGTCCTTTGCCCAATAGAACCAGGGGCACGCTCTCGGTCAGATTGACCGTGGGTTGCCGGCCCACCAGCAAAACCCCAACGCTTCACTACCCCCGCAAAACCTTTCCCTTTAGAAACCCCCGTGATTCTGACGGGGGTTCCGGGGGTAAGGTCTTGGGGAAACTCCGCAAACTTAATCAAAGTCACAGGAATAACTCGACCATCTTCGGCGAAAATTTGGGACATACTCAACTTTTTCCCTTTTATCTCTTTCATCTTTGTCCTTCCTACCCCGCACAACTCCTTCCAACTCATCTTGACTACGTCCAGATCTCGTTGGAGCGTCGTATGCGGGGTTGATGGTCATTCTCGAAGAGAACAACCAATCAAAAAAGCCGCGTTAAGCGGCCAACAGAGATTAGGATCGGAAGACCAGCGATCAGAAGTCGGCTAACACCTCCTTCCTGATCACGGTAGAGTGTTCGCTGATCACTAACTCGGACGGACGCTTAACCATCACCTTTTTCATCTTACCAAATTCCGCAACCGCGGAACCGCAAAGATAATATCAGGGAACCAAGAAAAGATCAAGCGCGAGAGAGATCCCCACCCTTGCTGGTTTCTATCTTAATCTGCTATCCTCTTTTCGTTCCCTCAAAGCTAAATCAAAAGAAGGAGGGGAAAACGATGAAGGTTGGAATTTTACTTGATGGCAATCCCGATTTTCCCGGCGGCATCCAAACCTACGTTAAAGGACTCTATCAGTTCCTGCAAAAAGCGGGACATCAGGCAGTAATTATCGCCGGTGGCGAAGAAGGAGAAAGTGAGAAGAAAGGATTCAAAGTCGCAAGAGTGGGGAAATCTCCTACCCTTCCTGGAATAGGGACACAGATCTCAGCGTACACCGACTGGATAGGAAAAGAGGAGATTGAGAAGATCACAGAAAAAGAGCGCCTTGAGATTCTCCATCTTCAAGGAATGTTTGGAGTGTTGGGGATGCGGTTTCTTGACCACACCCGCACCCCAAGCGTTGCCACTTTCCATAACTATTTGGAACCGGAAAGGTTGCCGGTGTCATTACCGCTTCTTTTTCCTTTGATGGACCACTACATCAAAAAACTTGATGGGAGAATTGCCATCTCACAACCAGCGCTAGAGTTTGCCAATCAAGTCTCCCCCGGCGAATATGCGGTGATCCCTCCCGGAGTTGATCTTGAGCGGTTTAAAAACGCTTACCGCGACCGCTTCCCCACTAAAAGGTCAATCACCATTTTGTATGTGGGAAGATTGGACAAGAGAAAGGGAATTCTCTTTCTGCTGAAAGCTTTTAAGAAGCTTCGGGAAAGAATTAGCGATGTTGGGCTAGTTATCGTTGGAAGTGGACCCTTAGAAGCCAAGGCGGAAGAATTTGTGGCCAAAAATAATCTTAAAGGGGTAAGGTTTGTTGGGTTTGCCAATGAGGAAGAGCTGCCGCGCTTCTTTGCCGAGGCCAATCTTTATTGTGCACCAGCGACCCATGGGGAAAGTTTTGGAATTGTTCTTTTGGAAGCGATGGCTTCAGGACTGCCGGTTGTCGCTTTTGCCAACGCCGGATACCGTGAGGTTCTTAAGGGAGAAGGGGCGAAGCTTCTTGTTCCACCGGAAGATGTCGAGGGGCTTGCCGAGGTTCTCATCATTCTTGCAAAAGATGAAGAGCTAAGAAAAAGGATGAGCCGGTGGAGCCTTAAGGAGGTTGAGCAGTATTCTTGGGACAATGTTGGACCAAGGATCCTCAAAGTGTATAACGATGTTTTGCATATGGGTACTTGAAAAAGTACCCATTATTTTTTCAAAAGAAAAGAGCCCGCACTAAAAATACGGGCCCAACACATCTATTTTATAAGACCGCGCTCCGTCCAAACCTCACGAGGACCAACATCACGGTCGAAAAGCAGGCGACAGATCAGGACTCGGCGCCGCTTAGGTCCTGGCGGAGGTAGCGGCAAGCGGTTGGCTTCCAACCGTTTGATCACCGTCAAAAGGAGCATCCCCCCACAAGCCCAAATTACTGCTGGGGATTGCCCGATGATCAACCCTAAAATTGGAAGCGTCGCTAACCCTAACAAGCCCCCCAGTCCCGTGAAACGGAACAGTCGTCCGATGCCCAATGCAGGCCCCAACCAAAGGGCACCCCAAGGAAAAACCACCAAAAGCACCCCCATCATAGCAGCGATACCGCGACCACCTTTAAACCCAAGGTAAAAGGGCCAGTTGTGGCCAATAACTGCGGCCAATCCTGCAGCCAAAGCCACCGGCAACCCTAAGCCCAACCTCAACCCAAGCCAAGTTGGGAAAGCACCTTTGGCGAGGTCAAAGATTCCTACCAGAACCACCGCCCACTTGGACACATGATAGTAGACACCGGTACCGCTAACCGTACCGCTACCCCAGCGACGAAGATCTATCCCCCTGATCCAACGAGCAACGAGATAAGCCAAAGAGATCGAACCTAAAAGATAACCGAAGGTTACCAGAAGTACCGTCATTCCTCCCCCTTTCCCACATTGTTAATGCTTCAAATCTATTCTATATGCGCAGGCTACATTGTCAATCTGGATAAAGAAAAAGGCGGTCTTTGTAAAAACCGCCTAGCAACGTCCTTCATTCTATCTCAGCTGATGAAGCCCTCTGACGGATAATCTATTTGCCTCTAATTATCCGTCTCATTCGCCATACACCTATCCCCGCGATCACAAGAGCCGCCAGAGCAGCAATAAGCTTAAATACCTCCAGAAAGCCCATCTAGCTCCCTCCTTCTCTTTGCCAGAACCGCCGGCGACGGGACAAAGGATATCTTCTAATCAGCCAGCAACAAACTGCCCTTCCTAGAGATGATCTCCACCGGAACTTCACCACAAAAGCAAGGCCTGAGTTCCCCGCTGCGCGGCTCACCACAAAACGGGCACCGCAACTCCACCAACCGAATCGGCGAGTCGGAAGTACCAACCAGGTACGCCCGCGCAACAACCCGCAGTTCACCACCCTTAGAAAGTACATCCCTCCCTCCTTCTTTCCTTAAGTTTAACAACTAAGAAATCAGTGTCAAGAGAAGGATGAATAAACCGCCTTTCCCGTCACGGGAAAATTGAATTTTTTAGAGAGTTTAGCTAAAATATAAATACAATATGTATCCTATCTTGCTTGCCCTGATAGCCGGCTTGTGTACGGGTTTGGGTGCGTTAATAATTTTTCCATTCAAGCCTACCAAGACCTTAATGTCAGCCAGCATGGGCTTTGCCTCCGGTATTATGTTAACCTTGGCATTCACAGGACTACTACACGAATCTATGATGATTAGCTATGTGTTAGCTATCATTGGTTTTGTATTAGGCGCACTACTCATTCTTTTTCTAGACTCGTTGTTGCCCCATTTAGAATTCTCTATTTTTGAGAAAGGAATAATTGATAAAAAGATGTTCAAGACAGCCACATTGATCGCTATAGGCATCTCACTCCATAACATGCCGGAAGGGCTTGCTATATCAGCTGGTTTTTATCATTTGCCTGCTTTTGGTTTGCTGGTAGCTGTGTCCATAGCTTTGCACAATATACCAGAAGGAATTGCCATAGCATTGCCGATAATATCTTCAGGAGGTTCGCGAAAGCGAGCATTTACAATCTCTTTTCTCTCTGGGTTAGCAGAGCCTCTTGGCGCAGTAATAGGTGTAGCTCTCTTATCATCTGTCGGGGGGTTAATTCCTTTAGCCTTAGCCTTTGCCGCTGGTGTAATGGTCTATCTTACTGTTGACGAACTTCTACCAACAGCCCAGCGCTACAAACAGCCACATGGGATGGGCTTTGGCATCATTGTTGGTTGTGCCGTTGCGATGCTAATCTCTATGATTATTTAGCTAATTTTTAACCAACGCTAAACCCATCGATTTTGGCTAAAGCCAAAAAGTTCGTTTCATTCCTTATTTCCAACCGTAGGGTGAAAAGAAAAATGCCCGAGCTTCACAGTTCGGGCATCGATTCTTGATTTTCAGGAACATAACCAAAAGCGTCCCCGGTCACTTCTCCCAGCTCCCAAAGCCAAGCCACCCACCTTTGATGGACCGCTTGACACCTTTCGCAAACTTCAATGTGCTTCAAGTAAGGTCTTTTTACGACATCTCCACCAAGGCCATTGAAGTAGAGATTAGCGAGGTTTTGGGCCTCCTCACAACCAATCCCTCCCGGAAGATCCTTCGACGCCATCTTAAAACCTCCTTCCCAGTTATCGCAATCGCTTTATTTTAAAACTTTTTTGCGGCGCGCCTTTGCCTTACAACGCTTAAGGTGCCCGGCGAATTGCGATTGTTCAACTTCAGCACGGCAAAACAGGCAAAGTCCTTTGCCGCCGGCCTCCTCTGGTCTACCTTGTGGACCGCACACAGCCACCCCCTCCCTTCCTTCCTAAAGAATATCAGGAGGGAAATAATTGTCAAGGTTTCTGCAGTCGTTGACATACTATCGGCTTTATGATAGGATAGGAATGTAAGCTCTTGCGTGTCGCCCGTAGGCTTACCAAAGAGGAATTGGCGACTAAAAGCACTTTAAGGAGGTGTAAGGTGAAAGGAGCAGTATTTACACTTTTGTTGGTTGTGGCGATCGCTGCAACCCTAGGGCTTGTGTTTTTCAACTATCAGATCGATCGGCAGGTCAACGGTTGGAAGACCAGAGCCCAAGTGAGCTCTGAGCCAAATGACATGCTTGCATGGATGACCAACGTCAAAGAGGGTATGGAGCGTTGGGGGATGACCAGCGGTTACGCCGCTCTCATCTTCCGCACGCCCAAAAACGACATGTCCCTCATCTACAAGACGCTCATCAACCACGTCGAGCAGGCCCAAAGGCTCACCACCATGGACCGGTTGTCCCCCGAATATCAGACGGGGTTGGACAACCTTCGCGGAAGTATCCGAGAACTTGACCTTCAAGCCAACTACTTCTGGTTGATCCACGACGGTCTTCTGCTTTTTGCGGTAACCGTGGTCCTCTGGATCCTTGTCGTTGGATGGCTTATCGTTTGGGCCATTACTGTCTAGCCCTTGATCACCGCAGTTTTAGAGCCACTCTCTTAAGGAGGTGGCTCTTCTTTTTTCTCCCTATCCTCCTTCGCACCGTCGTTATAACACGCTAAGAAGAGGAGATGGTAAGAGAGGTTAATCAAAACTGGATCGGCGAACGGGAAGGTTGTCGATCCTCTGATTCTTCCAGATCTGTAAAGGTGCGATAGGATATAATTTTGGAGGAGATGGTAAAGAGTCCTCTTTCCGGGAAAAAGCTAGATGCGGTAGTACTAATTGGGCTAACAGGACTGAGTTTCTTGTACGCTTACCTAACCGCTAATCTGTATATCGGAAAGCCTTTTTTCGTATTCCTGTTCTACACCGTGACCGTCGTCCCCTACTTAAGTATTCGGCAAAAGAAGGATTGGAAGAAAATCATCCTGGCAACAATTCTCTTTGGCGTTGTTTTTGCCTTCTTCCTTGACTTTGTCGCTGAGTTCACCCGGACCTGGACTGTCGTTTCTCTTGTTTTCGAGAAAAAAATTCTGGGGGTTGTTCCAATTGATAATATTCTGGCCTACATGATGATGACGTTGTGGACCATAGTTTTTTATGAACATTTTGTTAATGATAAGAAGAATAAGGAAGTTTCCCCAAATTTTCTGTTTGGATTGCTGTTGGGTTTGTCTGCTGTAGCAGTAACTTTAGTAATTTATATAATCCAACCAAGTTTTCTTCTCCAACTCCGTTACCCATACTTTTATATGGGGTTGGCGGCGATTACCCCAACAATTCTTCTTGCCATTAAAAAGCCAAATATGATTAAGAAAATGGCAATTACGACAAGTTATTTCTTTGTCCTCTACCTTATACTCGAGTTGTTCGCCGTCGATTATAGTTATTGGATCTACACCGGCGACAACTACATTGGTCGGATTACCGTCTTTGGGAGAACTTTTCCTTTTGAGGAGTTCTTCTTCTGGATGATGTTTTACGCCGCCTCACTCGTTTCCTATTACGAGATCTTCATTGACGATCTTAGGTAAAGCCGAAGTAAATTTTGACGGCGAACGGGAAGGACGTAGAACGTCCTAAAGAACGTCAAACGTCCTAAAGAACGTCGAACGTCCTAAAGGTTGTCAAAAAAAGTCGCTACGGCCGTCAATTCAAAACCTGACGTTATAACGCGTTATAACACGCTCAGGAGGAAAATGGGACTTAAAAACATCAAAGATTAAAACCTAAAGCCTGTCTGCCGACAGGCAGAATTGAAAAGATTAAGAAAGATCAAGGTGGAGATTAAAGCACAGGAGGACGGGAGCACCGGCGAACGGGAAGGTTGTC
>Ga0210057_1000854_pt1 | contig 48821 bp, 40 predicted proteins | sample CryGeyCG2114_010_2_FD_183968 | JGI IMG/M metagenome (GOLD analysis project Ga0210057, IMG submission 183968) | Groundwater microbial communities from aquifer - Crystal Geyser CG10_big_fil_rev_8/21/14_0.10 (SPAdes) (version 2) | ecosystem: Environmental > Aquatic > Deep subsurface > Groundwater ...
GGGCTCAGCGGCTCCGCAAAAATCCACCACCTCGGTGACAGAACTTTTGGACGCAAAGTCCAAGGATTCATCCAAAGCGTCTGCGCCCACAGCGAACTCCGTCGAAGCCATGAAAAAAGCCCTGATCGGTGTGGACGTGCATCGGTTGTTCGAAAATCTGAAATATCATTTTATGAATGATGCGGATTTCGACTGGAAAGAACTTTTAAAGAACTTGAGCCCCTCTCACGAAAAGGCCCTGCGGTTCTTGGCAGAAGACCATCAAGGCCGCTGGTTGAATCTGATTCGGCGGGGTGAGGTTGAATGGGGTTTTGCGGTTCAAAGTGCTGGGGGATTGATTCAAGGACAAATTGATCTGTGGTCCATGGATGAAGCTGGAACCACATGGATTGTCGATTACAAGACCGGCAATCCACAACATGTGGAAAAAGCTCTGGATCAACTGAAGATCTATTCCTGGGCCTTGCAAAAAATGAAAGAACTGGGGCCTCAAGAAGACCCAGATATTCACCTCGTGGTTCTTTATCCATTTGCAAAAAAAACGGTGATCGAAAAATCACCGTCTTTGGCAGAGCTCGAGAGCTGGCTGACGGGCCGGCTCTCGAGAGTCTAATTCGTTATTGATTCGGTAGAGCAAACAAGATCTGTGTCAGTTCCTCTTCGGACATCATTTGCCCCTTAGAAAAGCTGTCCACACGATCAGCAATGTCCGCGGGTGCTTTGGTGAACAAATCGAGGATGGCCGAGGCCTGGGAATCCGTGAGCTCAGGGACCTGTTTTTGGAGATCCTCTTTGGTCAACGTCGTATTCTGATTTGCGGATTGAGGAAGGCTTTGTGAAAGAACAGACGCCAACTTGGTCGCAACATTTTGTTCAATCTCATTCAAAGCACGGTTGACCTTTAAATCCAGCATCAGATCCCGAGCAACTAGGTTTGAATCTGAAGCATAGGCCGTCATTGCGCCCAAGTTCACACTCAACAGAGCATCCAGATTTCCATTAATGCCATCTGTTTGTAACAGGCGACGAACAGCCACCATCTGTTGCAGTTTCAATCCCTCAGCTCGTCTTTCTGTTGTCTTGGCACCTTCTTCAAAGACAATTTTTGAAAGAATCTCGCTGAAATAAGAATTCTTGTTTGCACTGATGCCCAAAGCCTTCGCAGTCGACTCAACGATTGGTGCAGTCACCAGTTGGCTCGAATGCATGTCCAGCTTAAGCTCGGCCTTGATTGACGGACTGCCATCGAAGAATCGAACTTCCTGTGGGGCCAGCAATTTATTGGTCAAAAGACCCGTTAACATAAGACTGATCTCTGGTTTCAATTCTTGGATATCCCATGCATTGTCAAAGTAGCGATCAAAAGAAGGGGAAATTTCTCGTCCAAAAAGGGCCTTGGCGGCCGCCCATTTATCCATCCAAAAACCCCGCACATCGATCTGATCAAAGTAAGGATTTTTCGAGTCAGGACTCTTTTTGGAGTTGAGTTGTTTTCCAATCTCACCGACAACTTTAAAGTTTTTGTTTGTCAGTTCAAGTCCCTGACAAGTGATATCTCGAGGGCTGATCTGAGTCAGCGGAACGATACCTGCCAGTTTGTTTGTACTGACGTCGAGAACCACACAGTGAAGATCAGGTGTGCTCAGAACTTCGAGCATAAAACGCTCGACTTTCAAGGTGGCTGTTTTGAGATCTTTCAAAAAGGGCTGGGTTTCCCAAGCTGGTTGACCCTCTTCATAGATGGGAGCCAGATTCCGAATCCGCTCGTAAATTTCCATGAAAGTTCTCATTTCGATAAATCGCTGGTATTGACGTTTTGCATAGGCTGCATCAGTTCGAGCCGAGAAATCATTTCGTCCGTATCGGGTGCTCCTGGCCTGGTAAAAGTTTTTGTAAAACTGAATCAGATAGTCCGCGATGTCCGTGTAGCTTGAACCTTCGTCGAAACGTCGGCATCCTGCATTGGGGCCCACATTTTCGTCGGTGCAATATCCGAAATCCACCAACTTGATATCTGAATTTTGTTGGAGGTCTTCAATGGTCAATGCGGGTTTTCCCTGAGCATTTGGCGCATCGGACCCGTCCAAAGAGGTCTCTTGCACCTGTCCATCGGCTTGAATCACTTTCACCTTTCGGGCGTACGCGTATCGGAGAGCGGCAACATCATATCGTCCAAGCATCGGCAGAGTTCTTAGATCATTCCCGTACTCCATGATCGAGCTATAAGGGACCGCATGGTCAATATTTTTTGCCTTGAGTTCAGCTGCGGAATAGAAATTGTCTTTATCTTCAGATCCTTGGAAATTATGTCGAAGACCCATATTGTGTCCCAGTTCGTGCAGCAACACCGGCAACCAAACCTCCGGAATCAAAAGATCCATGACTTCTTTTTTCTCTTTGGCCGACAGGTCTGACCAAGGTTTTAAGAGGCCATTCTCATCGCCGAATTGCGCCCCAATTCTGTTCATCAGATCGGGACGTACCTCGGACAAACCCGCGGTCAGAGCGTCGCTGTCCTCGCCGCCATAGGCACAGTTTTTAGCCTCTGTGATGTATTTCACATAAGAAGCAGCATCTTTTTTTGAGTAGCTTTCATTGACCCGTAATCTGTAGTTTCGAACATCTTTCACTTCATTACTCAGGTCTTTACCGATGGGGTTGAATTGAGACGAGCCACTGATTGTTGTGGCCACCGGCTTGGAGGAATTCAAAACCGTCTTTGCCGCCGCCGATTTCTTCATGGCTGCCGTTCGAGCCTCACGTTTGAATTCAGAAGAAAGCTGTTGTTGTATCGTTTTTGCGATCGTATTTTCCGAACCTTGACCAGCTTCGGTCTTGGTTTTCGCACTTTCGACCCGAGCCTTGTTCAAAGCACGACCGATGTCGTCATAGTTGTATTTGACGTATTGTTGTACGCCACTCAGGTACATGATGGTTCGAGCGCTGATGATCTCGCCGGTTGAAGGATCCTCTGTCTGAGGACCGTATCCAATAGGTGCTGATTCATAGGGATCTTCCACAAGAACGATCATGCTGTTTCGAATGTCGCCTGGATTTTTATGATCCGGCTCATGCAATTGAATCCGAAACTGCACCCCTGCTTCGCTCAAACCTTCGTTGAGTCTTTGAACAGCAAGATATGTGGTTTCTTTCAAAACTTTGTGTTCTGGTTTATTGAATTCGTCACTGAGATAGTAATCAATTACAGAGCGTTTTGGGTTCCAGTGATTCATGATGGTTGTTTCACTGTTGTCAGTCAGGTTCTGATCCACGTCCCGGAGGCTTTTAGTCGTTGAGAAAAATCCAAATGTATTTTCATCGGCTTTTGGGTACCGGATTGTCTTAAAGTCTTTGGACAAAACTGAGCTGGTTTTAACCATAGAATAATGGACGATCATCGAGATATTGGTTTCAGAAAGAGAGTTCTCCACCGAGTCCATGCATTTGATGCTCTGTTGGAAGTTCCTTTTGACTTGAATATTGATGGCAGTGTCACTGAGATCTAGCCCAACAATTTCCGAAGAGACTTCGTCATAACATCTGCTGCCAAGAGCTTGATCAACCAAAATTGGAAGAACCTCTAAGGATCCTTGCTTCACGGCCTGGTGCTCTTTGAATTTGACCTTTGTCATTTCTGACCAGTTGACTTCTTTTTTGGTTTCTTTGCCGGTGCATTCGCCATAAGCGTCCTTGGCGCATTCATAATCAGTGTATTCAACTGGAATAGATAAAATAACCTTGCTGTTGATCTCTCGGTCGTACCGTTGATCCGAGTCTTTCTCGATCACCTGAAGCGAGTCTTCCGTCCACTTCAGCTGCACGCGACGATTGTCACCAAATTGAAAGGGTCTTCCATCATTGGTGTGTCGAGACATTTCCAAAACCGAGGCTGAATAGAGATAGTCTCCATCTGTGTTCGGTTTAGCCATTTCCTTTTCTTTGAAGGCGTACTGGTAGGGCACATCCTTCGTACAGGCGGCAAGACCCAACAAAGTGAGGGCAATCATCAGTTTTTTCATAGTGTCTCGCTTTCTAGAGGACATAGGAAACTCCTAGTCTCAGGACAGAACTGTGTTCATCAAATGCTTTAATATTAGAATCGTGCCCATTGGCTTTGAGGGCGGAGCCTTTATTGCTCGTTCCCAGGTTGATTGAGAAATCTTTGATAGCCTCAAAAACGACATCAAAGTCAAAACTAAAATTCTGACGTTCAAGTCCGCCATAGGTACGGCCTTGGGCAAAGATTCCAAGACTTTCCACTGACCACTTGGTGCTCAAGGGAATTCTTCCTGAGATGGCGTGAGACAGCGAGTATTCAATGTTGGGTGAATTTTCGGATGAAACTTTGTATTCGTGAAAGTTCCGACGCAATGACATTCCATAAGAAAATTCACCCAATGGATAGACGGCTTTGATTCCGGTACGAGCTGTGGCGGCGCCTTGAAAGGAGTTTTTCTTTCGATTCTCCTCGTTGGTTGGAGCGTAGCCTGAAATTGAATGAGTCAGTGAGAACTGGTCATTGAGCTGAGCGCCCTTCAGGGATAGACGAAATTCACTGTCTGACAAACTGCTATTTCGAGGACCGGTTTCCTCTTGTTCAAAAATGGTTCTGTTGGACAGGGTCCAATTTTCATTGAGGGTCCAAGATGGCCTGAGAAGGAGGTCTGTGGCCGTATTGTCGCGTGGCGATCCTTCCTCGATGAGATTGCTTGAGCGTTCCAATCCAACCAATAAGGACACGGACTTTTTTTCAGGTTCTGGAGCAACAGTGTTTTTTTTGACTGACGACTGACTGGATACTTTTGAGGTCGCAGCCATCGTCATGGGCGAAAATACCGACACCGCAAGTAGAATCGGCAAACATCGGCAGATCAGAGATTGTTTGGAGAACTTAGAATTTGTGCCTTTTCTGGTTTCAACTTTCATCGTGTTTCCTGCCGACCTTTCTCAATTTCCCGAGGAATGGAAACTACCCACCCTTAACAGAGCAGGAGTCATGCCGTGGGAGCTAGGGTCGGAACGGCCCTAGTTTAGAGGGCTTTTGGGTATTCCAAGCTCTTAGCTGTCGATCTTTTTTACACAGGAAAATAAGCGGCAGAGGTTTCTGGTAGAAGTATTAAGGGTGCTTATGAGCGGTATTATCAAAAGGGCGGATCGCTGATGGAAACTGGTGTCTATTCGCCCGTCATATAATTGGAATCAAAAACAGAAACTGGGTAGAGACTCTCGGGCAAAGACATCATTTTTTCAGCTGATGATCTTTGCCAAAGTGAAGGCGCCCACATCATTCCCGTCGTCAGCATGTTTTGATTTTTAGAATAAACCACATTGCAGTCCGTGTAGTAGGGCATTTCGGGACAGCCGAACTTTTCAAAGATGGCGTATCGAAAGTCTAAGCCCGAGGGAGGTATTTTCATCCCCTGTGATGAATAGTACTTAAATCCAATTACATTGCTGTTGTAGGTGTCATATTCATTACCAAGGGCATCGACGAAGGCCAAAAAGACCACCCCGTGGCCAGAGCCTGAACTTCGATTAAAATTGATAAAAGATCCAGGTTGCAAACGCTCAAAGGGAAGAATCTCTCCCATCCCAAAATTTTTAAGAGCGTCGGCGGCCCCGTTGCTGCGAAATGCGCTATTGACCCAGATGTGACCCTTAATATCTTTGATGCTGAGTTGCTGATAGCTTCTCTTTGGAAGATAGTCATAGACAGAATGATCGCCTGTTTCCGCAGCATAAATCTGAAAGGCCGTGAGAATGATTTCCAGCTGAGCTGAAACACACATGCTCTTTCCGTTTTTTGTCGAGAGGATGGGACCCAAGGATCCATAATCAATGTCGTGGGTCAGGACTCCGTTGATGTCATAACCCATAACTCGGTACCTGGCATCGAGATATTCGATGGCCTTCAGGATATATGAATTAAAGTACTTTTCTCGCGCAGGAGGTCTCTGAGAGCTTTGTCCAGCGACTCCGCTTGGAAGAAATAGAAAAATGGAAATGATGAGGAGAATAACTTTTTTTATCTTCATCCATTTATGGTCGCATTGCTTCCAGAAATTTCGCAATGGACGGAGGTCGCAAAATGGTCAGTTGAACACCAAGGTCGGGTACGGTAAGCTGCCCGCAGAATGAATGAACAAGTGCTTAAGTCCATATTGATATTCACCGACGGAGCTTGCTCGGGAAACCCCGGACCTGGTGGCTGGGCTGCAGTCTTGGTTTCTCCACGCGGAGAAGTTCGAGAGCTCGGTGGTGGTTTGGATCAAACTACCAACAACGAGATGGAGCTCATGGCTTCGATCGAAGCTTTAAAGCGGGTCCGTGAAATTTCTGATCCTGTTGTTCTGTACACGGATTCTACTTATGTGATTCGTGGGATCACCCAGTGGATTTGGGGCTGGCGAAAAAAAGGTTGGAAGAATGCAGCCGGTGAAGATGTTTCGCACAAGGTCCTTTGGGAGAAACTGTCATCCTTGGTGCAGGCTCGTGGTCCACAGGGCAAGGTCACTTGGCTTTATTCGCGGGGGCATCAGGGAACCCCGGGCAATGAAAGATGTGACGAGATTGCGGTCGCCTTTTCTAAAAAGAAATGGATTGATCTCTACAGCGGTCCTTTGGTCAAGTATCCCATCGCTATTTACGATTTACCCGAAGATGGATCTTTACCAGAGATTAAACCTAAACAAGAAAAGAAAGCCGCTTACTGTTACTTGAGCAAAGTAGGCGGGGTCGTTTACCGGCACAGTGATTGGGCTTCCTGCGAACGACGGGTCAAGGGACAATCCGGAGCTCTTTTTAAAAAAGCAATGTCCCCTTCAGAGATCGGTGAAATTTTAAAATCCTGGGGACTTTCGGAAAACACAGAAATCAAGAACGGCTAACAACTGAGGCAACGACAGCGGAGACTGACCATGGAAATAAAAAATCATCATATTGTTATTACGGGAGCCAATCGTGGGATTGGGCGAGCGGTTTCCCAGATGTGTGCTGAGCATGGCGGTAATCTGCATCTGGTAATGAGAAAAGAAGACCTTGAGCTCAAAGAAGAACTGCTCAAATCGGGTGCCGCATCAGTAGACATTTATATTGCAGATTTATCCCAACCGACGGAAATCAATCAGTTGCTCAAAAGATTGGAACCTGTGCCCGTCGATATTTTGTTCAATAATGCCGGTCAATTGACAGGGGGGCTTTTGGAAGAACAGCCCATCGATCAGATTTATTCGATGTTGATGGTGAACGTGAATGCTTTGATTCATCTGACCCACGGTTTGCTGCCGGGAATGTTGCGAAGAAATCGGGGAAAAATCATCAATAACTCGAGTGTTTCGGGCGTGATGCATTTTCCCTGCGCAACGACCTATTCAGCGTCAAAGGCCGCGGTGATTGCATTTACCAATTGTTTGCGAGCCGAGCTGGGTGAAACCAAGGTCACCACGTTGCTCTTGATCACCCCCGGGGTGGACACTCGTATGTACCAAGAAATTCCAAAGCTCTATGGAAAAAACATGGATCTCGGATTTTTATCGGGAATGTCGCCAAAAAAATACGCGGAGATCATTCGGGAAGCAATTCTTGAAGACCTGGAGATTCTGAAACCTCAGGGCCTTCCAGCAGCGGCTTTGCTGATGGCCCAGCACTTACCCAAAACTTTCGAAAAACTCACTCAAAAAAGATTCAAACGAAGTCGGGTCTAACGATCTGTGCTCTTCATTTCTGAGAATAGCACTGAGATGGAGCCAACCGGGCCGGTCAAGGTGAGTTTGCTCTCGGTGTTTTCTACCATCGAGACGGGGACCGGAAAAATTAACTTGTAGGGTGTGTTGAATCTTGTGTGACTGGGGTAGAGTCCTCGGACTTCGGCCAGGATGGTCTTGATTTTTTCTGCGCGGCCTTCATAGCGACGTCCACCGGCATCTAAAAATAGTTTCCAGTGCGTGGTGCCTTTGGCAAGATCATCATGTTTTCGATCCGGCACAAAAAAGCTCAGAAAAATTTCAGTTTGTTTGCTCAGCTTAGTTTCAAGTTCAGATTTTTTGTTGCTGTATTGATCGGGATCCCACTGATAGACCCTCGCATTGCGATCCAGTTGAGCTCGCGCCACTTTTGAATTAAGCAGAGTGGCTGATAAATCCACCGTCTGATAAAAACCATCATAAACTTTTTGTTTCGCCGTATAGTCGTCCACCGCAGAATAGTAATCGGAATCGGGGATCAAATTGGGGAGCATCGGATTAACAGGCGAGCTCACACAACCAGAAAAAAGTATTCCCATTGAACAAATCAGACCACAACAAATAAAAAACAATCTTGATGACATCTCTTTATCATTCAACCTTCGTGCAGAGTGGTCAAGAGAGAGTTTCTCGACTTTGGGCGAGACTCGCCGGAATTTATACTCGAGGTTCCAGGCCCCGAACCAAAATGGTGTCGCTGGCTTTTCCGGAACTTCGATCTGTTTCGGTCCAGGACGCCCAGGGATAATCTAAACTGTAATGAATTCCTCGGGACTCTTGGCGTTTCAATGCACACTTCACAGAGAGGTCTGCAACCAGAGCAATGTTTCGAAGCTCAATAATGTCGGCGTGAATTTTAAATTGGGAGTAGTACTCAGTTACTTCCGACATAATATTATTAAGACGATGAGCAGCTCTCTCCAACCTTTTGTCGGAACGAACAATACCTACATAGTTCCACATCAGACGGCGAATTTCCTCCCACATGTGGCTGATGACAATCATTTCGTCATCATTGGACTCGAGAGGGTAGATCCACTCTCGAGGATCCTCGGTCGACACCGGCATCTGATCTTTTTGTTTTTCCAGTTCGTCGATACAATTATGAGCCATCGCCAAACACTCGAGCAAGGAATTCGACGCCAAACGATTGGCTCCATGCAAACCAGTACAGGCCGTTTCACCCAAAGCCCACAGCGAAAGAATATCTGTCTGACCATTTTTGTCGGTCAAGACACCACCACAGAGGTAGTGCGCCGCTGGTACCACCGGTACGGGTTGAGTGGACATATCGATGCCGTACTCCAGGCATTTGTTAAAAATCACTGGAAATCGTGTCTTCAAAAAATCTCGAGAGTGCTTTCGCATATCCAAAAAGACACAAGGATCGCCAGTTTTTTTCATCTCAGCATCAATGGACCTGGCGACAATGTCCCTGGGGGCCAAGCTGCCCATCTCGTGGTACCGTTTCATGAAGGCATTGCCTTGAGAATCGATCAGCTCACCGCCCTCGCCGCGAAGAGCTTCGCTGATCAAAAAATTTCTTGAGTCTTTGTGGTACAAAGCCGTCGGGTGAAACTGCATAAATTCCAGATTGGCGATTCGGGCTCCCGCGCGATAAGCCATGGCTATGCCATCGCCCGTCGCTCCACCCCAATTAGAAGTGTAGAGATATACTTTTCCAGCGCCACCCGTAGACAGAATCGTTGCACGAGCCAATTCCGCAGAGACCTCTCCGGTTTTAATATTTAAAACATAAGCGCCCACGCAGCGAGTGGGGGACATATCCAAAAGATCGACCTGTTTGTTCATGATCAGATCAATTGCAAAGTGCTGCTCTTTGATCTCGATATTTTTTTCTTGGCGACAGCGATTCAAAAGCGCGCGGTGAATTTCGCTGCCGGTGTGATCTTCGACGTGAAGAATACGTCTGGAGCTGTGGCCGCCCTCTCGCGTCAAATCTATTTTTTGATTCCCCATCTGGACGTCGAATTGGACTCCCCAGTTGATAAGATCCTTAATTCTTTCGGGAGCTTGATGGACATAATCTTCAACTGTGTCTTGACGACAAAGCCCGGCTCCTGCGCGCATCGTGTCATGGATGTGACTGGCGAAACTATCCTGTTCAGACATCACCGCCGCAATTCCACCCTGAGCCCAAGAAGTGTTCGCAGAAGGCGCTTCATGCTTGGTAACAATCGTTACTTTTCCAAAAGGAGCTGCTTTCAGAGCGAAGGCTAAGCCTGCGAGACCGGAACCAACTACGAGATAGTCACTGCGAAAGGTGTGCATGCCCACTGTGTTTACTTGATTCTTGGCACAGTCTCCAACACAATATTTTCAGAGGGACCTTAACGCGCATGCGAGCTAAGCTCATATTGGTTTTTATCTCAGTGCTAACAGTTTTTGTTGGAGCTCTTGTTTGGAGAGTGGACCAACTTTTATTCTCTGATCGATTGGACTGGAACGAAGCGGGATCGCGAGCTCAGTTGTCCACCATGGTGTATTCCTTGAGCACAGAGGCTCGCCATCTGCGTGAAATCATTTCGATAAGTTTGTCAGACCTTGAAAAAAATCCTGCCGACTATGCGGCCACGACACCCGCTGGCCAATTTCAGATGTTGGCCCGAGTGCAGCCGGGTGGGCCTGGCGGCGAGTGGAAATTTGAGCATTCCTGGTTTTTGGAGAAATCTCCAACCAAAGCTTGGGCCGTCACCTATGCAGGTTTAGCTCTGAAGTCTGTGAATGAGAAGGACGTGAAGGTTGGAGTGTCTTATTGGCTGGCGCTGATGGATCCTCATCGAAAGCCCTTTCTCTTGCTTTTAAATCACGAAAGTTCAGGTTGGTCCGTTGGCCTCTTGGGTTCCGAAGTTTTCCAGAGTTTGATGGATCAACAAAAGGGCCAGATGAGTTCTGTGTTCGTGGTGAATCAGCTGGGTCAAGCTTTGGGACATACTACACCCGAGTACGTGGGTAGCTTGCTGTCCGAAGATCCTTTGGTGGCCTCGATTATCAAAACCAATGTCGGCAGCGGATCTGGATTGTTTCAAAATCTTCGCGGTGAATCGGTGCAGGGTCTTTATGAGCAGGTCGCCAGCAGCAATTTGTATTTGGTGATCACCACCTCTGTTGCCCAGCTGATGCAGGGAAGAAATGCGACTCGTCTGCAGTTGATTCTTATGGGACTTGGATTGATTTTGATTGGCTCTGCTATTTTTATTTTCTTTGATCGTGGCGAGCGTCGCGCAACGGCTCAACAATTACCGCCCATGCCGCCGACGGGACCTCAGGTGACGGTGGCTGCACCTGCTCCCACAGATAAAATGGCGGCATATATCAAAGTGGCGGCGAGTTTGTCCCATGAATTGAAAATGCCGTTGACCTCGATCATTGGTCACGTTCAGCTTGCTTTGAACTTGGTGGCAGATAAAAAAACCATCGATCACCTACAAAAAATTGATCAAGAGGCTCGTTCCGTTAGAGATTTAGCGCAGAAACTCATGACCTTCGCTGGGCAAGATAAAAACAATACGATCAAAGCAGAGCTCAACACGGTCGTTTCCAAGGTTTTAAAGAATCTCGAGGCCCGATTCTCGACAAAAGGAATCAAGCTGCACAAAAAAATCGATGTTGTCTCGGCATTCACGATGTCGATAGATTTGATGGAGAGAGCCATTGAAAATTTAGTTCTTAATTCATTCGAGGCGATGGACCGAGCTCCCAAAAAGGAGCTAACAGTCGAGTTGCATCAAATGGGGGACCAAATCGTCCTGACCGTTCAAGATTCAGGCGAAGGAATTGAGGGCAAAGACTTGGGAAAAGTATTTGAGCCTTTTTTCACCACACGTTCCAGTGGGCAGCATGTTGGTTTGGGATTGTCAGCAGCCATGGGAATCTTTCAAGAGTTCCATGGTCAGGTGCAGATCAAGTCTGAAAAGGGAAAAGGGACAACGGTGACGGTGTCGTTTGATTTGCTGGCGGCGTCAACTAAGCCAGCAGAGGTTCCGTCAAAAAAACCTCTGCCTGCGCCTGTGGTTAAAAAAGAAGAGCCAGCGCCTCTGCTTGAGGTGCCCGGACTTTCATTGAAAAAACCAGCGCCGGGTGTATCGATCGATCCTTTGTTGGTGGACAACTCGATTGAAAGACTTTTGGATGGTTTAGAGCCCGACGAGGATTCGTTGACGGCCAAGAAGTTGCCTCCTGAAAAGGCTCAGGCGTTGCCACCAGCGCCAGCTCCTGAGTTTGGAGATGACAAAACGGCCGACATTCAGATCACAGCGGCAGATATTTCTGCGGAAAATCCAAGTGAACCTGAAAAGCCGTCGGTGAAGACACCGGATTCGAATTCCGTCTTTTCGGCTAAAATTGACAAACCACAGATTCAGTTGAATAGAAAAACTTCTCGTTTGGATGAGGTTCCGGTTTCCATTCGTCGACCCGGAGAACGAATGTGAATTTTTCTGACTCAAAAGCTCAATTTTGTATTTTTGTTTTCTTCCCAAATGCTGATTTGAATACCGAGATCAAAGGTTCTTTGGTGGAAGAAAAATATGACACCTATATTTTTATGGATCAAGAGACCCTGATTGAGCGAGTGAAAGAAGCAGCACCGCATGTCGTGATTTTTTCACCCGAGGCTTTGCTGACGCCCATGAGTGAATTTGTTTCCCAAGTCCTTTCTGCAAACTCGGAAGTTCAGTTTCTCTGTGTGGCAGATGCGGATCAGGCAGAGGCTTTGAAAGAGTATCGGGAATACAATTTGGCCGGAATGATTGCCGCCGGCGAAAAGCTCAAAGAGCGCTGCGTGTGGCAAGTGGATCAAGTTTGTCAGACTTTGTTTCGAACCTATCAAAATGAAGACCTTCTCAAGAAAACAGAAGAACTGCTTCAAGAAAATGAAACTTTAAAAAGTCAGCGCAATGAAGAAAAAGCCAAGGCTACAGTGATCTCCGATTCCTCCATCGGACAAAAGATTCAGCTCTACTCAGCGGCCACAACCAAGGACGAAGTCCTCATTCATTTTATCAACCAGCTGTCTTGTCAGGCGATCTACTTCAAGTATTTGCCAACAGTTCAATCCTTTGTCGCCACTCATTCTCATGGTTTGGATATTGAGGCCATCAAGGGTGTAGGCACTCGCCTGGAAGCGACCGAGACCGCCCACCTTTTGGATCTGTTGAAGTCGGGGGAAATTCCACCGGCTCTGGCGGAATTGATGAAGGAGGGTTTAAGAATCGGTCAGTACTTTCCTAAACCCGTTATTGTACAGAATTCAACACTGACAGGTTTGGATGGATTGTTTATTTTTTGGGGCGCTGAGGGTTTTCATTTTCAACAAATTGAAAGTGATTTCTTGATTTTCTCACTGCTCTATCAGCAGGCGCACTTGATCAAACGAAGTGAAGGCTTGGATGTTTATGATCCGCTGACGGAGCTTTATAATCGACCTCATTTTGTGCATAAACTGGAAGAAGAAATTGCCCGCGCTCGTCGATTGGAAAAGCCGGTGTCTGTGGTATGTTTGTCCTTGGACCACATGCACGAGATCGATCAAAGTTTTGGTCGTAACAACCGGGACATGATTTTGCGAGTGATCGCCGCGATCGTAAAAAAGACCAGTCGAGTGAATGATATTTCCTGTCGAACAGCGGACTCTGAATTTTCATTGATTCTCCCTCATTGTGGACGACGGGGAGCTGCTCTTCGAGCCGAACGTTTGCGAAGAATTATCGAGGCCCATGCCTTTGGCCTTGGTGACTTTAAGGTGACGATCAGCTGTGGGGTGAGTGAATACCCGTCGCTTTCAAAGGGCGCGGATGATCTGACCCAGTCAGCGGGGCAGGCTCTTGAATTTATTGTAGGTCGCGGTGGTAACAAGGTTTGTCTTTACAAACCGATGGAAGCCTTCAAGCCTGACTTTGAAGTGCACGGATAAAGGATTTAGTTTGAAACAGATTCGGCCGACATCCGCAGAGATCAATCTGGCGATGCTGTCTCATAATTTGAAACAGATTCGAAAATACATGTCAGCGACGCAGTATCTGTGCCCCATGGTCAAAGCAAATGCTTATGGCCATGGTGACATCAGTGTGGCTCGGCACCTAGAGCAAGAGGGTGTGCAGGTTATGGGTGTCGGATTGGTTGAAGAGGGAATCTTGCTCCGTCAGAATAAAATATCAGCAGACATTTTATTCTTTGGGATGTTCGATCAGTCCCGAGATGCAGAGCTGATTGTACAGCATCGATTGATTCCAGTTTTGAGCAGCTGGGATGAGATTCGTTGTCTAGAACAAGTCTGCTCGCCAAAATATCCTGTGCAATTAAAATTTGATACGGGCATGCACCGACTGGGGTTCTCGTTGTCAGAGATCAAGAAGCTTGTCGGTCACTTTCAAAATTCTTCCTTGGTTGTTCAGGGGATTTTGACCCATCTGCACACGGCAGAAAATGCCAATGATTTACAGGCTTCTAGTTTTGAACAGCTCCGTCTTTTTCAAGAGGCAGAGAAGGCCTTTCGTTCTTCTCAGAATAAGACGGTCGTTTCGCACACGCTGAATTCCGCCGGGTGGATGCGATGGGTGGGGCTCAAGGAAAGCGGGAAGATGAAATCTCTTCCTCATGGAATTTCTCGGGAGCAGGGGGTTCGTCCGGGGCTCGCGCTGTATGGTGTGTCACCGTGGTCCACGGACCAAAGTCTTCCAGCGAATCAAAATCGCTCAGAGCTTCTGGACCTTCATCCGGTCCTGAGTCTAAAATCTCGAACCATTAAATACCACTTGCTGACTCGAGGGGAGGGAGTTTCCTACAATACGACTTGGAAGGCCTCTCAAGATTCTGTCATTGCGGTGGTGCCCATGGGTTACGCTGATGGTTATCACCGACTTCTTTCGAATCGGGGAGTGGCTCTTTTTCGAGGAGAGCGAGTGCCGGTGGTGGGAAATGTTTGTATGGACTATTTGATGATCGATATCACTCGGACCCTTCGGGCAGGTGAGCTTGCGGACTCTCTTAAAAGTGAGCCCGTCACCTTGCTGGGTATGGATGAATGTGGATTGCAGATCAGTGCCAACGAGCTGGCAGCCAGTGCTCAAACAATTCCTTGGGAGATTCTCACCAGTATTGGCGAACGCGTACCTCGGGTCGAGGTGAACTCATGAATGAGATTGCTGAAAAAACAGCAAATTGGATGGATGAAGTTTGGAATTCCATTGCTGACAGCGTGATGACCTGGATCCGCGTGGTCGGCGACATGACTATGTTTGGAATCTCTTCGATCCAACTCAGTTTTAAAAAACCTTATCGGTATGCCGAAATTATTAAACATATGGAGTTTGTTGGTAACCAGTCGGTATTTATTGTCGCTCTCACCGCTCTATTCACGGGATTGGCGTTGTCTTTTCAATTGTATTTGGGATTTAAAATGTTCAATGCAGTGAACATGGTTGGTCCCACCGTCGCTCTTGGAATCACCCGAGAACTGGGGCCGGTACTGACAGGTCTAATCGTCGCAGCGCGGGCCGGCGGGGCCATGGCGGCACGACTGGGGACAATGCGGGTGAATGAACAAATTGATGCGCTCGACGTGATGGGCGTAAATACCAAACAATACCTGATTGCGCCGCGGATCTACGCAGCGCTGATTTGCATGCCGTTGCTGACGGCGATTTTTGATTTTGTCGCAATGATGGGCTCTTATATTTTGTGCGTGAAGCTCGTTGAATTGGATGAAGCGGTTTTTTGGGACCGAGTGAATGCGATGATTGAAATTCGTCATATCAATGAAGGTCTCTTCAAGTCCGCAGTTTTTGGGCTCTTCTTCGCGGTCATTTGCACCTATCGTGGGTTCAATACCACCGGTGGGGCCAAGGGCGTTGGCGATGCGACCAACCAAGGCGTTGTCAGTTCGATGGTCATGATTATCATTTTGGATTATTTTTTGACTAACGTTTTTATCCGATCTTTCTACCACTTGACTGGGATTCAGCAATGAGTGAAGCCGCAATTCGTCTGGTCGATGTCAAAAAGACGTTTGATGGCAAAGAGTTCGTCGTTAATGGTATGAACCTGGAAATCCCCAAGGGGAGCGTCACGGCAATTATCGGTTTTTCGGGGACCGGAAAATCGGTCATGTTAAAACATATTTTGGGACTCTACCGGCCAACGTCTGGGCTGATTGAAGTCTTGGGTCAGGACATTTCTTTGCTCTCGAAAGATGAGCTAACCATTTTCCGTCGACGCTTCGGAGTTTTGTTCCAGGGCTCCGCTCTTTTTGATGATATGACTGTTTTGGAAAACGTGTGTTTTCCGCTCACTGAGCATCGTCCCGAATATTCCGAAGAAAAAGTGATCGAAGTTGCATCTAAAAAATTACATCAGGTGGGCCTTGATCCCAAACATTTTTCAAAATTACCGTCTCAAATTTCTGGAGGAATGCAGAAGAGAACTGGACTGGCCCGAGCTCTCGCCCTAGATCCAGAAATTCTATTTTATGACGAGCCTACGACAGGATTAGATCCCATTTTGACTGAAATGGTAGATAATTTGATCTTGGAGACCCATCGGCAGAGCAATGGATGCACTTCGGTGATGGTGTCACACGACTTGGAAGCAGCATTTCGAATCGCGGACTATGTGGCGATGTTGAATGCGGGCCAGGTTTTGTTGTTTGGGACTCCGCAGGACTTTTTCAAAACGGAGATTGAGCTGGTGAAAAGGTTCGTAGCCAAAGGAATGAAACATCGATGAATCTGCTTAAGGCTGCAGAATTTAAGGTTGGGTTGTTGGTCGTGACCGTGGCGTCATTGATCGCCTATATGTCCATGCAGGTCAGTGATGATCCCAGCTATTTTGGCCGTTCCAACGAAGCTTGGTTTATGCTTCCCGATGCCGCCGGCCTAGTCAAGGGCAGTCAAGTAAAGTCCGCAGGGATTCCTGTGGGAATCATCAAGAAAATTTCTCTGCAAGACGGTCAAGCTCGGCTAGATCTTTCTTTGAAATCTGATTTTAAACTTTATGTCTCAGCGGCAGTCGAGATTAAGTCTCAGGGTATTCTCGGTGACAAACACGTTGCGATCTATCCGGGGTCTCCGACAGATCCACCACTGGCCAAAGGCGGACAGATATTGAACGTGAAGGACAAAGGTTCTCTGGACAATGTTGTCGCACAGATCGGCGAGATTTCTAGCTCCTTAAAAGGAACGGCCGAAGCTTTAAAGGAAGCAGTGACGGAGGATGGAACTCGTAAGCACATTCTGGGGCGAATTATTTCCAATATTGAAAAGCTCACTCAGGACATTTCCGAAATTACCTCTGAAAACAAAGGCAAAGTGGGGCAGATCGTGGATCGCTTCAACAATATCACTCGATCTTTGGACGAACTCCTGAATGACAATGGCGAAGACTCTCTGAAAAGTCAGTTAAAACGAACTGTTGCTCGCATGGATTCGGCCATGAAAAATGTGGATGAAATCACTGGTAAAATCAATCGTGGAGAAGGAACTATCGGACGATTGATCAATGACGAAGAAACCGTGGAAGAACTCAATACGGCCATCGACGGGGTGAACGGGTTTCTGGATACGGCGGGAAAAACTCAGACGGCACTGGACTTTCATGCGGACTATTTGGGCGAGATTGGAAAAACGAAAACGACGGTGGGGATCAAGTTACAACCGGGTTTAGATCGATACTATTATTTGGGTATTGTGGATGACCCAGCTGGAGTGGTCGAAGAAACGGATACCACCACAATCACGGATGGTGGGCCTGGCTCGACAACCAATGAAGTGAAGACCTATAAAAACAAAGTAAAATTCAATGCGCTATTTGCCAAAACATTCTGGGATCTCACCGTCAAAGGGGGATTGATTGAGAACAGTGGTGGTGTTGGTTTCGAGTACAATATCTATCGAAACAAAGTTATCTTCTCGATGGATGCATTTGAGTTCTCCAGTTTAAATCTACGAGCTCAGCTTCAGTACAACTTCTGGAAGGGCATTTATGTCTTGGGTGGAGTTTCGGATGCGTTGGATAAACAGCAGAAACGGTCCAATTATTTTGGAGCCGGTCTTTTCTTGACCAATGATGACTTAAAATTATTGATGACCAAGATGCCCTTGAATTGATTCTAAGAGCGAATCCTTCAACTCGTTGCCCGACTGTTGTGGGGCTGAATTATTTCTGATTGAGACTTGGTCAACCCCGTGAGATGATTGACGAATCATGTTTAAAAATGCTCTCGTTAGTGTCTCAGATAAGACGGGTTTGGTTGAGTTCTTAAAACCTCTAGCAGCGCAAGGCCTGCGAATCGTTTCCACCGGTGGAACGGCAAAACATCTCAAAGAAAACGGTCTGCAGGTGGTTGATGTTTCGGAACAGACTCAATTCCCAGAGGTCATGGGTGGCCGAGTAAAGACTTTACACCCACTGATTCACATGGCCTTGTTGGCGCGCACTGGTCATGCTGAAGACGAAAAACTTTTGAAACAATACGGGCTTGAGCCTTTTGATTTGGTGATTTGCAATCTCTATCCATTTGAAGAGTCTCTTTTAAAATCCCTGCCCGAAGAAGAGATGATTGAAAATATCGATATCGGAGGGCCGACGGTATTGCGAGCTTCCGCGAAATGTTTTGATCGCATAGCGGTGATTTGTCATCCTCAAGATTACGCGTGGATCTCTCAAAAGTCAGAGCTGAATTCTACTGATCGAAAAAAATTGGCGGCCAAGGTTTTTTCTCACGTGTCATCGTACGACTCTTTGGTGAGTGCCTATTTAGATCCTGAATGGGGTGAGCGTTTCTCGTTGGCTGGCCACAAGGTCATGAGTCTTCGTTATGGTGAGAACCCTCAGCAGGCCGCTTCTTGGTATCGTCGTATGGGCTGTGACTCGGGTCTTCATTCGGCAGAAATTCTGCAGGGAAAGGTGTTATCTTATAACAATCTTCTCGATCTTGATGCAGCAGTGGGTCTGGTTCAGGCTCTAGAACATCCATCGGCTGTGGCTGTTAAACACAACAATCCCTGTGGAGTAGCGACCGCAGACTCGTTGGCCGAGGCGGTGGTCAAAGCCCTGAAGTCCGACCCCATCAGTGTGTTTGGTGGCATCATCGCCGTTAATCGAAAGATCACTCAAGTCGAGGCTGAAGCTTTGCAGGGAATTTTTCTGGAGTGTTTGATCGCACCGGACTATGAGCCCCAGGCACTAGAAATTTTTTCGCGAAAAAAGAATTTTAGGGTTTTGAAGTGGCCTGATCTGATGAGTTTAAATTCAGATTTTGATTTGAAGACCGTCCAGGGTGGATTTTTGATCCAAAAGAAAGATGTGCTTTCTGCATCGACGGAGACCTGGAAGATCAAAGGTGAAAAACCCAATGCAGACGTTCTGCGAGACTTGATCTTCTCGGAGAAAGTTTGTGCGAGCCTCAAAAGCAATGCCATTGCCTTGGTGGGGCAGGGGCAGACTTTGGGGTTGGGGATGGGGCAGGTTAATCGAGTGGATGCCGTTAAGCATGCCATCGACAGGATGAGAACTCATTTTCCAGAACGCCAAAATATCGTGATGGCCAGTGATGCCTTTTTCCCATTTGCAGATTCTATCGAGGTGGCGGCCCAGGCTGGCGTTCGATGGATTTTACAGCCCGGCGGTTCCGTCAAGGACGATGAGGTTTTCGCCGCGGCTGAAAGATTAAAAATCAATATGATCCTGACAGGACAAAGACACTTTAAACATTGAGGTTTTAAGTTTGGATCCTTCCATTGATAGACCATGGCTGGTGCGCTCTTCGGGAATTATCCTGGGGCCATTCTCATTGGAAGAGATGATCTCTGGGTTGCGGGAGCGACGAATTGGAATTATTGACGAAGTTCGATCGCCGGATCATCGTTGGAGTTTCATTCGGGAACATCGACAGTTTACGGAAATTGTTCAGTTTCTTCGTGATCAGCAATCTTTGCAGAAGGACGATACGGGTGTGACTTTTGTGGGGACCAAATCCATCACTAAATCGACTGATGATTTGACTCCGACGCCGGCCGCGTATTCGCCCAAAGACGAACGCAAGGAAGAAGCGGATGTCCGCGAAGTCGACAGTAGTTCATCTGAGATTGTGGATTCAGTAGGCTCAGAGTTGTCCGAAAAAAACTCTCGTTATCCAGAAAAGAACTATGTTTTCGACCGGGATCCAAAGGTCCGTGGGACGGTCGATGTTCAAAATCGAACTTGGATGTTGAAGGTTTGGTCGGCTCTTGCATTGGTTCTTGCGCTGGGCGGAGTGTTGGTATTTTTATTACGAACAGAGCCACCGAAATCTCTGCGTTACGAAGACTATATCCGCCTGGCCCGCACCAATCGGGGTTTTGGTAACTATGAAAAGGCCCTCGATTTTTATCGAAAGGCCGGCGCCATCAAGCCCTTGGATGCGACCCAGGAGCTGCAGATGCTGGGGCTTGCGCTGTCAATTGAAAATCAAAGTGCCCAAATGAGGGTGCGCCTCGAGTTTCTCAAGAAAAACTTTGTTCAAGATCAAAGGTCACAGGCTGAAATCGATAATCTGGTGGCGCTCAGTTTTCTTCGAGAAGGTCGGTTGGAAGAGGCTCGAAAACAATACGAAGAGATTCTGGCAAAGAATAAAACAAACGAAACGGAAAGGGTGAATAGCAAGGACATCGAAGCCATCAAAGTTAACTTGGCGCAAATTTCTATTTTAGAAGGTGATTTTGAAAGAGCTCGCCGAGACGTCAATCGCCTGAGCCAAGAGGGCATTCAAGAGCCTTTGTTATTGCTATTCCGCGCGCTGATCTCTTACCGAACTCAGACCGGGGACAAGTTGGCATCGACCGTGGATGACTTAAAACGATTCATGACCAAAACGCAAGATTATCAGTCCGAGGTTTTGTTGCTCATCGCAGCCTCGCAGAAAAAAATGGGAAAGACCTCTGAGATGCAGGAAACTTTGAATTCCCTGCTGTCCGCCGATCCTGATTTGACAGAGGCGCACCGGCACTATTATTTGCTTCACCAAGAGGTCTTAGCCTGGGGCTATCTTGGAAATGTTTGTCAGCAACTTTTGGAAAATATGCCGGAGTCAGCCCCGCAGATGGGTCTTAAAACGAGTTGTTTCTATCAACAAGCTGATATGTCGTCGGCGATTCAAGAAATTGAAAAGGCGAGATCTCAATATGTTGGAGAGCCCATTCTTTATGGCATTCACGCATATCTTCTTTATCGCTCAGGTCGATTCAGTGAAGCCAATGCGATGGGCGAGCTGCCACAGGCTGACAAGTCTCAACTGCTGACATTGGTTCAGGCGAGAATTTGTGAGGCCCAAAAAGATTGGTCTTGTGCCAGGGACAACTGGGAAAAACTGGATGAGACATCTTCTCATCGTGTCGAAGTGATTGCAGGCATGGCTCGGGCGGCCTTTGAAATGGGACAAAGAGAAGAAGCCTCGGATCTGGTGACCCAGGGACTGCTGTTGTCTGGAGAATATCGACCGCTGATTGAAATGAAGGATCAACTTAATGACCACTAAAATTTTAGTCTCGCTATTGTTGATTTTTGGATTTCAGATGGCCCTGGCGGCAGAGGACTCTCATGGAGGGGGGCATGAGGATGCCCATGAAGCCTCGGATGCCCATGCGGCGCCCGAGTCTCATGAAAGTGAAGAGTCAACGCCGGTTGAGGAGAGCCCGAATCTAAAAAAATACGTCATGGAAGACACGGGTCCGGATGTGAAAATTCCAGTAAAAATTTGGGAAGAAATTCAGGGCACCAAGGCTGGGGTCAACATTAGTTTCGTCCCAATAGAGATTCGATTTCAAGAAAAGACTCCCGGGGTTTTGGTCGATCCAGAATTCAAGATCATTTTCCCACGGGGTGGCGGTGAGATTGACCTGTTTCGTTTCGTCAAAGAAAAGCAGGGAACATTCCGAGTATTTTTTAATTTAGCACCATTCAAAGGCAGTAAGAATTTTCATGTTTATTACGTATCTCGAGCAAAAAAACGAAAGCTGGATGGTGAAGTCTGGGGGGCTGGTTGTCGAAAGTACATGGACGTCACCAGTGCTTTGCTGAAAGGTGGCATTGAAGTGAATACAACGAGAGCTCGTCATGATTCGGTACTTGGTGGACATTTTGTAATTGTGGCAGATCAACAGGTGACACAGGTGACCTTTCGCGATAGTTCTCAGTCCCATCTTTTCTGCGACGATAAGGTTGCGGAGAAAAAGGAAGAGAATGATTGATTTTCTCCAGGCCTATAAAAACTATGATCCTGCTGCCAAATCTATTTTAGAGATTGCATTGTTGTATCCTGGTCCCAAGGCTATTTTTCTGTATCGTTTTGCCCATGGGCTCTATCTGACAAGACTATTTTTTTTAGCTCGTTTGGTATCTGAGATTGCTCGGTGGCTCACGGGTATTGAAATTCATCCAGGAGCTAAGATCGGTCGAAGATTGGTGATTGATCATGGAATGGGAGTGGTCATCGGTGAGACCACTGAGATTGGTGACGACTGTATTATTTTTCATGGAGTAACTCTGGGTGGGACAAAATTTGATCCGGTGAAACGTCATCCCACGGTTGGGAATCGAGTTTTGATTGGAACAGGGGCCGCCGTATTGGGACCCATTTTTCTTGGCAGTGGTTCGCGCATTGGTGCCAATGCGGTGGTCACCAAAGATGTGGCTGAAGGCTCCACAGTGGTGGGCTTTCACTGACGGCGGCGTCCTTTGGCCTGGGCGGGCGCGGTTAAGGGGTCATCAGGCCAACTGTGTTTTGGATACCGAGAGCGTAAATCTTTTCGAACTTCAACGTAGCCTGTTTTCCAAAAACTGGCCAGATCTTGGGTCACCTGAACCGGGCGATAATGAGGTCCCAGTAAAATCAAGGTCAGTGGAACTTTTCCAGAAAATATTTTCGGTGTTTCTGACCAACCAAAAACTTCTTGAAGACGCACAGACAATGAGGGCAGCTCGCCGGTGTAGTCAATTTCCAAAGAGGAGCCACTGGGCACAGTGATGCGTTCGGGGCAGTCTGAGCGGAACTGGTGAAGCAGGCCTGGATCCAATTGAGCTTCCACAAAATAGATCAAATCTTTGTCGATCACATTCTGCAGAGATTTTTCTCCAAAGGAAGCCTGTTGCAAAGCAGTTTTCCATTGGGAGTCGTTCAAGCCTTCATGGGGATGAGTTCGACAAAAGAATTCATATCGCTGAAGCCATTTTTGAAGAAGCTCGTTTTCTTTTTGAATTTCGTTCAAAGCTTGAGCCGCGACCCCGGGCAGGTGTTCGGCCACTTCTTCGCTGGAGGCGGGGCTGGTTTGAACATCCTCTAAGGGCAGAGTGCCAACATTTGGAATCTTGAGGGCTGTCGCGGTTTTTCGCACAATTTTTTTATTGTCTGGGTCATATTCCACCCAAGACTCCTTCTGAACAGCGCCGTCGCTGAATTCGACTATTTCTTCACGGGTCAGGCCACAGGCCCAGCTCACCTTGGTTTCCGAGGACGATAGCCCGTCCATCAATTGCAATGAAATAAAGAAATCTGATTTTTGCACCACACTGCTGGACTCTAAAGCAACACCTCGCCCGCCAATCATTAGACCGCGGGAATCTGCTTTTTTCCGGCGACGGCAGAGTCGATCGGGAAATGCCTTTAGCAGCAAAAACCGAATTGATTTTACTTCGTCCTGCGGGGTCGATGTTCGAGCGGGTGTACGCGGGAGCTTTCGTTCCAATGATTGAAGAGCCCGTTGAAAGCTGGGATGGCGACCTTGGCGGAGAATTTCTAGTCGAGCCGACAAATCACATTCTTGTCCCTGATTGTGGATGCGATTTTTAAGAGAGTCTCTCTCCAGCAGCAGAACTGCGATCTCAGCCCCCAAATGGGGAACCTGTTGTTTGGTAGCTTCGATCATGATCTTGCTTAAACGTGGTGGCAGAGGCAGATCCAGCATCTGGCGACCAGTTTCGGTCAGATTTTGGAATTGATCGATGGCTTCCAACAGCTGCAGTTGCGAGATGGCCTTTTGCAAGCTCTCGCTGGTGGGTTTTTCAAACCAAGAAAAGGCATGAAAATCTCGGACCCCTTGGGCGGCCAAAAAGAGCAGGGCCTCGGCTAAATCAGAGCGCAGAATTTCCGGCATTTCCTGATCCGGCATCGACAGTTCATCCATGCTGCTCCAGAGGTGATAACATTTTCCAGGAGCCTGTCTGGCGGCACGGCCAGCTCTTTGCGTGGCTGATGACTTGGAAATCCGGACCAGTTCCAGTTGAGGAAATCCTGTTTTTGGATGAATCGAAGCGCGCCGTTGTAGGCCAGAGTCAATCACTGCTCTCACACCATCGATGGTGATAGAGCTTTCGGCAATATTGGTCGCCAAGATAATTTTTGAACGTGACTGGGGTTCTAACACCCTTTTCTGCTCTTCTAAGGAAAGACTTCCGTGCAGGGCCAGAAGCACATGGCCTTGTTCTGTGGCCCAGGCGCCAAGATGATTCTGAAGCCGGTCAATTTCTCCAACCCCGGGCAAAAAAACCAGCAGATGTTCCCCCGACGGTAACAGGGCCATACTTTGGCGAATCTGTTTTCCCAAGGCCTCGGTGAACTCGGGGCCGGTTTGTCTTTTTTGGGATGTTTTCAGATAGATGTGATCCAAAGGATATATTTGTCCCGGGACCTCGTGAACCGAACAATTTTCTAGAAACCGTCGAATTGGATCGACCTGCAAGGTCGCGGACATCACGACAATTTTGAGATCCGGCCTTGAAAGCTGCTGCAGTTCTTTCAAAAGTCCAAGCGCCAGGTCGACATGAAGAGAGCGTTCATGAAATTCATCCAAAACAACGACGCCAACTTCGCTGAGGTCGGGATCGGAAATCAACTTTCGATTGAGCAAGGCTTCGGTTAAAAAAATCAGCCTGGTATTTTCATGAAGCTTAGATTCAAAGCGAATTTGATAGCCAACTTCTTGGCCCAGGGTCCACTTTCTTTCCTCAGAGATTCTTGCTGCTGCAGCAATAGCTGCGATCCTTCGTGGCTCCAAAACCAAAACTTTTTTTTCAGTCAGCTCCAAAAGTCGAGGAGGCAGCCGTGTGGTTTTTCCAGATCCTGGCGATGCGGACACAATTAGATTCTGATGTTTCCTGGCGGAGCTGAGAATGGATTCTAGAGAGTCATCAATCGGAAGAGAAATCATCGTTTTAGGTCGGGGGAAATGAGAACCATGAATTCGGCCTTTTTAGGCAGATCCATTTTTACGATATTGACAGGAAGGTCCTCGATGATTCGTTCCGTTTCTTGGGTTAGGTCACAAGCGATCAAGCATCGTCGTTGTGGAAGGTACTCATTGAGCTCAGTCAGAATTTTTTGAAAACGATAAGGTGTATCCATGATCACCATTGCGCGTTTTTCAGTTCTAAGCTCAAGCCAGCATTTTTTTCGAGCTTCGGTCTCAGCCGGCGGGAATCCGCGAAAAACAAATTCATCCAGCCGATCGCTGGACAAAGAAAGCAGCGTCATCAGACTTGACGGTCCCGGCAAAGAACGCACGGAAATCCGCCGACGTCGACATTCTTTCACCAGCGCGGCTCCCGGGTCACAAAAACCCGGAGTACCACAGTCGGTGATCAAAGAGACGTCTTCTTTTTCGCAAAGATCAGCGAGACTCTGGATATCCTGAGATGTTGAGTGCTCGTTCAAAGTTTCGTATCTTTTCCCAGTGATTCCTTGAGACCTCAAGAACTGAGTGGACTCTTTGAACTCTTCTAAAATAATCACGGGAGATGCCCGCAACTGTTGAAGGGCGCGCTGAGAAACGTCGTCTTTATGGCCAATCGGCGTTGCCACCAGGGTCAGTGCCATCTAGAGCCCTCCTTCTTCGATCAAAAAATGAATCAACCGAGGTAAATCCGTCGGTGGGTGAGCCTTGCCAGAATGGGTGCTGTCAAAAAAGAGAATATCAATATGGGGGTGGTGTTCTCGAACTTTGTGAACATTGACGGGTTCATTTTCAAAGAACCAGATCTGTTGATATTTTTCATCAGGGATGGTGCGGAACCAGCTCGACTTGAATTCGGCATCGTCCAGACCCTGTTCCGGTTTTAACACCAGCTGATATCTTTGATCATCTAAGGGAAAGTTCCAGTGTAACAGAGTTTGCCGTGAGCCCGCTCCCATACGGTGCACGTCTCTGCCGGTGAGGTAAACGATGTCCACATTCAACTCTTGCAGGCGGGCGACAAAGTTCACCGCTCCCTCATAGGGTCGATCATATTTTAGATACTCATTGGAAAAAAAAGTTTTGAGCCAAAATTCGCGAAGAGACTGGTGAAATTCGGGATGGTGGTGGTCAAGACCAGCGCGAATAACCGCATTCCGGATGCCCCAGTCGGATTTTTGCATTTCAATGTCTTTGAGAGCCTCGGCAGCTTGAGGAAAAAGCCGTCGGTAAGTTGGGTCTGCGGAAAAATCGTGCAGAATTTGTTTGAGACGAGGACTCACGTCGAAAAGAGTCGAGTCCAAGTCAAACACCGCCAAAGCCGGCAAGTTCTTGGACTTCAGGCTCTCCGCCTTTTTGAGAATATGTCGAAGAATCTGGCTAGTTTGCGTCATTTGAAGGATTGGGCCAGAAATCCAAAAAAAAGGCAAGGCTAAGCTCTGACTTTGCCTTGCCTTCCTGCTCCGTCGCAAGTTACAACCGCCAGGACTTTTTTGTGGAGGGGCTCATGGGTTTGACTTTTGTAGCGGTCACGCTGGTTTTTGTTATCTGGCTTTATTTCCGAAACAATCCGCTGGGGCACAGCCGAAAATTCATGATTCGCCGATTTATCAACTGGTTTCCTCTGGGCATGACCTACGCCTTTTTATATATGGGTCGATACAATTTGAACGTGGCCAAGAATTCTCTCGGTGACCTGATGACCAAGTCTGATTTTGGTCTCATTTTCGGAGCTGGAACCTTGGTGTATGGCCTTTCATTTTTGGTGAATGGCCCCCTTGTCGACAAACTGGGTGGAAAGAGGGGCATGGTGATCGCCGCTCTGGGGGCCTGTGTGATGAATGCGCTGATGGGTATCGCGACCTATTTGCTGCTTCACGGGCGATTGCAGGTTAACGTCGTTCTCACGTTTTCGATCTTGTATGCGTTAAACATGTATTTCCAAAGCTATGGAGCTGTTTCTATCATCAAGGTCAAAGCGTATTGGTTTCACGTGCGAGAACGAGGAGTTTTCGGAGCTATCTTTGGAACACTGATTTCTTTTGGTGTCTATTTTGCCTTTGACTGGGGACAAGCCATTGCCGAGGGTTCCAGACGAGTTTTGGGCGAAGAGCCCTCTGATTTTCAAAAGGCGATTCATTATCTTTTCGCGACGGACTTGCAGGCCGTTGATTCAATCTGGTTGGTGTTTTTTATTCCTTCGTTTCTGTTGATCATTTGGGCCATTCTCGACATTTGGCTTCTCAAGGATTCTCCGGCTCTTGCGGGATTTGATGAATTCGATCCCCACGATGCTTCCTCGGGTGAAGAGGACGAGGCTTTCAGCGCCATTCGGTTGCTGAAGAAAATCCTCACGAACCCAATTATGTTGACGGTGGCTTTGGTGGATTTTACCGCCGGTGTTTTGAGAAATGGTGTTTTGCAGTGGTATCCCATCATGGCCAAAGAAATTCCTCAGTTAGGAGCTGAGTGGGTTGGGAAACAATGGGGTCTTTGGCTTTGTATTTCTGGGATCGCGGGTGGATTCAGTGCAGGTTGGGTTTCAGATCACATTTTTCATTCTCGTCGGGGTCCTCCGGCGGCGATCATGAATTTCATTATGTTTTTTATGATGCTGGGGATTTTGTTCTTTTTGACAACAAATCCAATGATTGTAGGACTGGCCGCTATTTTTGTTTCTTTCGCGGTGATCGGGGTGCATTCATTGATGTCTGGAACCGCGGCGGCTGATTTCGGAGGACGTAAATCCACGGCGACAGCGTCTGGAATTGTCGATGGTTGTGTTTATCTCGGGAGCGGTTTGCAGTCGATCTCGTTGGGGTATCTCACGACCCAGAGCTGGCATTACTGGCCGCTATTTTTGCTTCCATTCACCGTGCTCGGAATGTTGTTTGCCATGCGCATGTGGTACAAATTGCCCGAGGCAACTCGCCGGTATTTGATGACCGTTGAGAATATTCAAGTCACCACCGGCAAGGGATTTCGAAGGATTCGGGCCACAAAAACTGAAATTTCTGGGAAAGAGTAGTTCCAGTTTTAGATTAAACAGATCCGATGGCCTTCAACCAAGCGGCTGTCGGCTCAATCAGTTTTCTCTGTGCAGTATCAAATAGGCCAAATGTAAATAGCGCTTCGCTTGCGATACTTCCGTCGGCTCTGTGCATCTGCTGTTTCAAAGTTCCAATGCGGCCCTTGTAACCAACGAGCTCTGTCGTGATAACGATATTTTCACGCAGGCGCAGTTCTTTCATGTACTTTAAATTCACTTCTAAAATCACCGGCCCCTGTTTGAGCTCGTTGATGGTTTTCATTCCATAACCATTTCCGGTGATTAGCTCCCACCGAGCCTCTTCATACAGAGTCAGATAGGTCGCGTTGTTAACATGTCCAAACGTATCCAAGTGAGTCTCACGAATCAAAACCGGAAATTTATGGATCATCGAAAACCTCTTGATTGAACCGCCAAAGATAAGAGCCCCAAAAAAGTCTACTCATTTCAGAGCAAGAAGAAACCTCTTTTTGCAACCATCCTCAAATCACCGAGAAAATCCCACTGTCGACAAGTTTGACTTTTTCGGGGAAATCACCGGCTAGAACTTTGACAGTTTTGCCCCGTGTTTTCAAAGACTTAAGTCTAGTCTAGAATGGACCGATAGGCAGGATAGATGAAAAACGAGAGCAGTTATTACATTCATCAGAACGGCGTGCAGAAAGGTCCCTGGACCTTGGCCGAGATCGTTCGCAAAATCGACAGCCAAGAAATCCAGGCTGTTGACTATATCTTTGATGAATCTAAAAAGGACTGGGTGATGATGCTCGAATTCCAACACTTGGCCTCCCGGTGGAATCAGGCGCCGCCTCAAGCTCAGACTCAAAAGTCTCCGCGACCTAACTCTGCAGAGGAGTGGTTTGTTCTGCGAGGGGACAACAAATATGGCCCCTTTGTTTATCTGGATCTGGTAAAAATGCTTCAAGAAAAAACTCTCCAGGAGTTTGATTTTATTTGGAATGTGACCATGCAGGGTTGGACCCGGGTTTCTGAAACAGCAGAGTTTCAAGCCGATAAAATCAAGGCGTTGAGAGAGAAGGGCGAAGCGAAAGAATCTGCCATTTTCTTTCGCCGTAAACATGCTCGAACCAAGGTGACGACCTCGATTCTTCTTCATAACAATAAAGAAGTTTGGAAGGGACAGTCCTTAGAGCTCAGTGCTGGCGGTGCTGGCTTGGTGATTGATTCTGATCAGATAGAAGTCGGGCAGAATTTATTTCTACATCTAAAGGCCGGAGATGGAGTTCCGCCATTTAATGCCGTTTGCGAAATTGTTAGCAAACAAATTTTGGATGGCCACCATGGAAAAGTAGCAGTTCGTTACGGAGTTCGTTTTACAAAGATCAGTCAAACAGTTCAACAAGCCATCAAGAAGATTACCGATCAAGCAGCCTAGAGATGAGTCAAGATCAAGTGGGACTACGCGGAGGAGTTATGACAAAGAATCAATTTTGGATACTGGTGCTGATGACAGGACTTTGCACCACCGTTGGTTGCAACAAACAGCAGTATGGCTTGCCTGATCAAACTCAGGACTTCGCTCAAACCGTCACCTACAACAACAAGGTGGACGTGGTCATGATGGTGGATAACTCTTCCAGCATGAGCCAGTATCAAAACAAATTGGCGAATGAAATTCCGGGAATGATTGTGGCCTTGGATCAACTTGGAATGGATTATCGAATTGTCGTCATCACCACTGACATGAGGACGGGCGGCAATGGCGGTCAATTCGTGGGTTCTCCAAAAGTTCTCTCGGCCAATACACCAAGCCTTGCATCCACGCTGTCCGCAAGAATCAAGCAGGGGAGCGGCGGTTCTGATCTCGAGCGGGGCTTAGAGTCTTTAAAAACCGTTTTATCGCCGACCTACCTGAATGGATTGGGTGCTGGATTTTTGCGGGAAGATGCCTTGTTGGCGGTTTTGGCACTCTCGAACGAAGATGATTACTCTAGCGGAAGTGTTGCCAGTTATGTGGATTTTTTCGACACCTTGAAGCCGAAATTTAAGGGAACAACCCAAGCTTGGCTGGTGAATTTTATTGGTGTCCCCAGCTTGAGCTCTAGTTGCTCAACGGCTTTGGATGGGGTTTATAAAGAACCAGGTCTTCGTTGGATTGAGCTTGCCAATCAAAGTGGTGGCCGCGTCGAGGCTGTTTGTGATTCTACCTTGTCTCAAGCGGTTTCCAATGTGCGCCAACGGATCGTTGAAATACTCACGGACTTTCATTTGGACCGAGAGCCGAATGTGGCGACGATCGTTGTTAAAATTAACGGTGCTGTCGTTCCGCGATCCACAGACAATGGTTGGGAGTATGTTTCTGACGGGCAGTTTATTCGCTTTCATGGAAGTTTTGTACCGACGGCCACAGATCGAATCGCCGTGGACTATTCACCAGCTGGTGCGACATAAAAAAAAAGCCCAGATCCAAGGACCTGGGCTTTTTTGAATAGCAGAAATTTTTCTAGTTCAGAGATGGACTCATCAGAGCTTTCACATCCAGTTTCCCCTGAGACACGACTTTGCGGGAAAGAGCCGGAATCTTTTTGGCCGACTTTATCAGTGCCGCTTTGACTTCTCGCCAAGACTGGCTGGGGTGAGCGGACCAGTAAAGAGCGGCGGCCCCCGCGACGTGGGGAGCTGCCATGGACGTGCCATCCCAGTTGGCTTCAAAACCACCGATATCAATGACTTTGTTGCTGTACTTGTTGCCAACCATGGTTGAAAAAACATTCACGCCGGGAGCACCAATATCCACGGTTGTGCTTCCCCAGTTGGAGAAGGCCCCCAAATTGTTGGATGAATCGATGGCAGCCACGCTGACAATGTTTTCATTTTCATAGCTGGCTGGGAATGCTGGTTGTGCGTCAGAATCATTGTCATAGCCGACCCCTTGGTGGCCATTTCCAGCAGCGGCGACGAAAAGAACATCACGGTCCTGAGCATAGGTGATCACATCGCGAAGGGCTTTGTTCTCTGCACCTTCGGCAGGATCTTCGCCCTCTGAACCCCATGAGTTCGAGAGAACTTTTGCACCGTTGTCCACTCCATATTTGATGGCTTTGATAGCGTCTGCAGTTGTTCCTGAGCCTTTTTCAGAGATAAATCGCAGGGACATAATTTTCACATTGGGTGCGACTCCGGAAATTCCTTTGCCATTGTCATTTCGAGCGGCCACGTTGCCGGCGCAATGAGTTCCATGGCCGGGGTTGCCGCCGCCAAACAAAAGCTGGGCCGGATCGACAGACAGATCATAGGGCTTGTTGTCGTTCGAAACGAAATCCCACCCCACGATGTCATCGATATATCCGTTGCCGTCATCATCGATGCCGTTGCCCGGAATTTCTTTGTTATTTCTCCACAAGTTCGGGAGCAGATCTTCATGAGTATAATCGACACCGGTATCGATCACGGCGACGATCATATCGGGATTTCCGATAGTGACATTCCAGGCTTCTTTGACGCCAATGTCATTCATGCCCCATTGGTCCTTGAAGAAAGGATCGTTCCCCGTTGTCACCGCGGGGACGCCGGGAATGGCCGGATTGTCTGCAGGAGCCTTGCTTTTTGGCTGAGACTTCAGAAATTTTGCCAGCGCAGCGCGTATCAGAGGGTCCTGGAGTTGATAATTTTCGAGCAGTTTAATTTTGTAATTGGGCTGAACATACTCCACGGCAGGTTCATTTTGCAGGGCCAGCATGGTTTTTTCAGCCCGTTGGTCTTTCACCTGAAGGCGAATCCAGGAGTCCGTTAGAATCTCCACTTTGTTTCCGTCGGTGGTGGGTACACTTTGCACAAAAAGGCGCATCGATTCAGTGGCACCAGGTGCAAATTTAATCAGCAAGTCTTTGTTTTGGCTGGCCAGCGAGGCCTGCGTGATGAAGAGCAGCAGCACTGCCGTGATGATATTTGTTCTCATTTATTTTTTCCCTCCCCTTGGGTGATTTAAGTCTATGAAGTGTTTTCGTCGGAGGGCAAACTTTAAAAGATCGGCTGTTCAAGAAAATGGCATCCTGGGCAACTGCGTTGCAAATAGAAATCTTGCCTGCAGGATTGATCGCTCAAAAGATCATGCTACAATTCTAAGCTGTTAAAGTAACTCTTGTTTTTGCTTGTTTACAGAGAGTGTAAAGTCTGTAAAAAATGGGAAGATAAAACAGAGTGATTTAAAAACAGGCTGAGAAAAAAGCCGAGAATGCAAACCAAGTATGTCAACCGATTGGGAGAGCACTGTGGCCAATACGAATCAACAAGACATCATTCTAAACCCAAGCCTAGGGGCGCCGGCAATGACGGGGACTCAAACCGTGAACGATATGTCGCGATCTTTTGCGCTGACAACTCGATTGGACGCCATCGTCGCTTGGGGACGTAAAAATGCTTTGTGGCCAATGCCCTATGGAACCGCTTGCTGTGGAATCGAATTGATGTCGGTGATGGGACCCAAGTATGACCTGGCTCGTTTTGGCGCTGAAGTCGTTCGGTTTTCTCCGCGACAATCAGATTTACTTTTGGTAGCGGGAACAATCACCGAGAAGATGGCCCCAGTGCTGGTGCGAATTTATCGACAGATGTTGGAGCCCAAATATGTTCTTTCAATGGGAGCTTGCGCGAGCTCCGGTGGATTTTATCGGGCTTATCATGTGCTTCAAGGTTGTGACAAAGTGATCCCTGTGGATGTTTACGTGCCGGGATGCCCTCCAACTCCTGAGGCCGTTTTGGATGGTGTTATGACTCTGCAAAGAATGATTGGAAAAAATCAACCTCGTCCATGGAGAGACAACTGGAAGGCCCCTCAATATGAGTAACTTGGAAACTCTGAAGCAAGATTTAGCAGCTCGTTTTCGCATCGACAATTATCAATTGAACCAGGCTTTCGGGGATCAAGTTTTAGTGATTCCAAAAGAAGACCTTTTGTCGGTGCTTTCTTTTTTTAAACAGACAGACCGTTTTGATTTTCTGATGGATGTCTGTGGTGTTCATTATCCTGAGCGGGCAAAACCTTTTGAAGTCGTTTATCATCTGTTTTCATCCAAAGACGGCAGCCGTCTGCGCATCAAAGTGGCTTTGAGCGAGGGTGAAAGCATTGATTCGGCACTGCCGGTTTGGAAGTCTGCAGATTGGTTCGAGCGTGAAGCTTATGATATGTTTGGCATTGTATTTAAGGGTCATCCAAATTTGCGCCGACTTTTGACACACCATCAGTTTGTCGGTCACCCTTTGCGCAAAGATTACGAAGCCGATCGCCAACAGCATTGCACGTCTTCTTTGCCCATTCATTTTGACAACGAGCCGGGTTCTCCTGGTGATGTTTTGAATGAAAAATATGTGCCTTTGAACATTGGCCCTTCTCACCCGGCGATGCATGGAACCTTGCGAGTGATGGCCGAGCTGGATGGCGAAACAATCGTGCGAGCGCAGCCTGAGATCGGGTACCTGCACCGTTGTTTTGAAAAAATGGCCGAGACTCATCCCTACAATCAAGTCATTCCGTACACGGATCGTTTGAACTATTGTTCAGCGCCGATGAATAACGTGGGATACTGTAAAACTGTCGAGAGATTGTTGGGCGTTGAAATTCCTCCGCGCGCTCAGGCAATGCGGGTGATTTTATGTGAGCTTTCCAGGATCATTGATCATATCATTTCCGTTGGAACTGGTGGGGTCGACTTGGGGGCATTGACGGCCTTCTTCCATCTGTTCACGTACCGAGAGAAAGTTTACAATTTATTTGAAAAACTGTGTGGGGCTCGTCTCACAGTGGCGCTAACTCGTGTCGGTGGCATGGCTCAGGATGCACCCGAAGGCTGGTTCGAAGATGTTCAGGCCTTCTGCAAAGAAATGCGCGTGGCCGTTGACGAGATCTCGAAAATGCTTTTGGACAACAAGATTTTTATTAAACGGACGCAAGGGGTGGCGCCAGTCAAAGCTGCTGATGCTATTGCTTGGGGTTATACTGGGCCGATGCTACGAGCTTGTGGTGTGGGTTTAGATCTCAGAAAGACCACACCCTATTATGGCTATGATGCTTTGAATTTTGATGTTCCAGTGGGCACCAACGGGGATATTTATGACCGTTATTTGGTGCGCATCGAAGAGATGCGCCAATCCATTCGGATCATCGAACAAGTCTGTCGAAATGTGCCGGGGGGTGATTTCACCATCCGTGATCGCGGCATTGTTTTGCCCGAGAAAAAAGATGTGTACGGAAACATCGAAGGTTTGATGAACCACTTTATGTTGGTGATCAAGGGATTGCGACCTCCGGTGGGCGAAGTTTATGACGCCACTGAGGTTGCCAATGGCGAGCTGGGTTTTTATCTGGTCAGCGATGGCAGCGCGAACCCCTATCGCCTGAAGGTTCGGCCACCTTGCTTTGCGATTTATCAATCATTCCCTTCGGTGATCAAAGGATGGATGATTGCAGATGCCATTGCGACAATAGCGAGTATGAATTTGATTGCCGGCGAATTGGATCGATAAAAGAACACGGAGAATGCAACAATGTTTCAACTGAGCACAGAGGGTCTTCAGAAGGTTAAATCGGAGCTGACCCGCTACGAAGATAAAATGTCCGCGATCATTCCCGCTCTGGCCATTGCCCAGAAGGAAAACAAAGGCTGGGTGACGGACGAAGTTGTCCAGCACCTGAGTCAGGTGATGGATATTCCAACTTCTCGGATCAACGAGGTCTTTAAATTTTACACCATGTTCAACCAAAAGCCGGTGGGGAAGTTCCACGTTCAGGTTTGCACCAATATTTCCTGTGCCCTCAATAACAGCCGAGAGCTGGCAGACCATTTATGTAAAGAGCTAAAGATCGGATTTGATCAAATCACCGAGGACGGAAAATACACCATTTCTCGGGTCGAATGTTTGGGCTCTTGCGGAACCGCTCCGATGATGCAAGTCAATGAAACCTATCACGAGAACCTCACTCCTGAATCGGCGATGAATATTCTCCGTGGACTGAGATAAAGGGACCTGATCAATGGAAACAAAACTTCTCACTGAATTTTATCATCTCGACGAATTTCGAACTCTGGCCGGCTATAAAAAACATGGCGGCTATGAAACTTTGAAAAAAGCTTTGAAAATGCAACCCCAGCAAATCACCGACGAGGTCAAAGCTTCGGGGCTTCGTGGCCGTGGTGGCGCTGGTTTTCCCACGGGAATGAAGTGGGGATTTTTACCAAAAAACAATGAGCCCAGATATTTACTCTGCAATGCCGATGAAGGTGAGCCGGGAACTTTCAAAGATCGTTTGATGATGGAAAGAGCTCCTCATCAATTGATCGAAGGAATGATTATCTCGGGCTACGCCATTGGCTCAAAAAAGGGCTACATCTATATTCGCGGAGAATACTTTTATCCTATTTCTGTTGTTCAAGAGGCTCTCAAAGAAGCCTACGCTGCGGGTCTTTTGGGAAAAAACATCATGGGCAGTGGTTTGGATTTTGATCTCGATGTTTATTCTGGCGCCGGCGCTTATATTTGCGGCGAAGAAACCGGAATGATTTCTTCTTTGGAGGGCCTCAAAGGTCAGCCAAAACTGAAGCCTCCGTTTCCGGCCGTTCAGGGTTATTTGCGAAAACCAACGATTGTGAATAACGTGGAAACCTTGGCAGCGGTCGTGCCGATCATCAAAGACGGTGCTGCCGCCTACAAAAAATTTGGGACCGAAAAATCTGCGGGCACGAAGCTTTTTTCCCTGAGCGGAAATGTTGTGCGCCCTGGAAATTACGAAGTGAATTTAGCGTATCCTTTGAAAGACTTGATCTATGGATTGGGCGGGGGGATGCGGCCGGGTCGAAAATTAAAGGCGGTCATTCCCGGCGGATCGTCGGCTCCTGTTTTAACGGCGGAAGAAGCTGAAAGAGCCACCATGGATTATGAGTGCCTAGCGGGGATGGGCTCAATGTTGGGTTCAGGGGCTGTTATCGTCATTGATGATTCTCAATGTATGGTCGATATGCTCGGAGTGCTCACGCACTTTTATCACCATGAATCTTGTGGACAGTGCACGCCTTGCCGAGAGGGCACAGGCTGGTTGAACAAAGTGGTTCACTCGATCTTGGAAGGGCGAGGTCGTTTGCAAGATATTGAGCTGTTGTTGAAGGTGGCTGACAATATGAAAGGTCGCACGATCTGTGCTCTTTCAGATGCGGCGGCTTTGCCGGTGCTCAGTTTTGTAACTAAATTTCGTGATGAATTTGAATTTTATGTTCGAGAAGGTCGTTCTAAAGTGAGGGGTGTCAGACATGCCGAAATGCACCATTAATGGCAAAGAAGTAGAAGTCAAAGACGGAACCACCATCATCGAAGCGATGTATGGCAAGGACGGCGAATGGCCCGAGGGAAAAGTGGCCCATTACTGCTGGCATCCAGGTCTGTCCGTGGCCGGTGTCTGTCGTTTGTGTATGGTCGAGATCGAGGGAAATCCTCGTTTGCAAATTGCCTGTAACACAATGGTGACGGAAGGCATGAAAATCAATAACACCTCTGAAAAAGTGAAAGATGCCGCCAAGTGGGGTTTGGATTTTCATTTGATCAATCATCCTCTGGATTGTCCGATCTGTGACCAAGCGGGTGAGTGTGGTTTGCAAGACCAGTACATGGAGTTTGGAAAGTACAATCCAGAGATGGCCGAGAAAAAAGTCAAAAAGCACAAGGTCGTAGATCTTGGGCCGACTGTTGTTTTGGATACTGAGCGGTGCATTTTGTGTTCTCGATGTGTTCGTTTCACCGATGAAGTTTCTAAGACCAATGAGCTGGGAATTTTTAACCGCGGCGACCGTTCTGAAATTGGAACCTTTGATGGTGTTCCGTTGGACAACAAGTACTCGCTCAATACCGTCGACATTTGCCCAGTGGGGGCGCTGACCTCCAAGGACTTCCGATTTCGTCAACGGGTTTGGTATCTAAAAGATGCCGAAACTGTCTGCAATGGTTGTAGCACTGGTTGCAATGTGAAGGTGTACTTCAATCGTGAAGGATTTTTCCGTGTAAAGCCTGCGTACAATCCAGACGTCAACGGCTATTGGATGTGTGACGAAGGACGTGATTTGTACAAGTTCGTCAATCGAGAGAACCGCTGGTTAAAGGCCAAAAAACGCACCTACAATGGCATCGAAGAGATGATGCCCGGAGCGGCAGCCAAAGATGCATCTTTTGCGGTCAAGTCTTTGGGTGATTCTGTGGCTTTGGTTTTAACCGGACAGTATTCAGTGGAGGAGTACGAAAGCATCGTTTCTACTTTTGCCAATGATCTGAAATCCAAACGCATTTACCACTGGATCAGCAACCCTGAAAAGGCCAATGATTTTGACGGGCTTCTTTTGCGTGGTGATAAAAATCCCAACACCAAAGGGCTGCAACAAGTATTGCAAAAGCATGGCGTGAATACCAACTGGGCTGATCTGTTGTCAGCGATTTCCAGTGGGGCTATTCAGACTGTGGTTGTTGCGGGGCCAGAAAATCAAGCTGTCTATGCGGATATGAAAGATAAAATTCGAGATCTTTCAAAGGCAAAAAATTTAATTTGGCTGCAGACAGGTCGAAATCATGATCTCGAAGCATTGACGGGCAATGTTTGGTTGATTCCCATGAAGTCCTATGTCGAAAAAGATGGGACTTTTGTGAACCATGCTGGTTTGGCTCAAAAGTTTAAGAAAACCACCACGGTGGTATCTGAAGCATTGACCCTGACTGAGGCCAGCGATTTGTTGGCGGGAAAACAGTTGGTGATCAAACCTGAGACAAATGTTTTTGTTGAATCAGAGAAACCAGCCGATCGGGTGACAGTTGAACATCGAAAGAAAAATGAATTCGTTTTTCGTCGAGGAACTTTGTAGGAGGTCCTTGTGAGTGTTGTGCAGAAAAATACATCAGAAGCGAGCAAGTGGTATCTTCCTGGGATTATGACCGGGATGGGTATTACCTTCCGCCATTTGGTTTCAAATCTGGTGGACAATTTGACGGGCAAAAAGAAAATGATCACCCTGAATTATCCCGAGGAAAAACACGAGTACTCGCCTCGCTTTAAGGGAAATCATGTTCTGACTGTTAAAAAGGACGGTTCACTTCGTTGCACGGCTTGTATGTTGTGCGCGACGAATTGCCCAGCAGAATGCATCACCATCGTGGCATCCGAGCACGAAGATCCAACTGTTGAAAAATACCCTGTAAAGTACGAGATCGATATTCTTCGCTGTGTATTTTGCGGATTTTGTGAAGAGGCTTGTCCTGTGGATGCCGTCCGAATGGGGCCAGAGTGGCAGACGCCAGGCCTGAACGGAGCGAACTTCAATTATGGTATCGAGCACTTGGCTTACCGCCCGCAATTGAAGGGCGGAATCGCAACCCACGTTGATGATGAAGAAAGACACAAGGCCGGAATCTAAAGACGGCCTAAATCCCAGCACAAAGCTTATTGGTGAGATCCAGATATTTTTGCGTCCATTTGGGGAGCTTTTCTCCCAGGAATTCGAGCTTTAGCTGACTTCTGGCTCTTGAGCATCCGTCAGGCGTGAATCTTTCGGACTCATCAAGCCTTAGCTCTGCCATCGACGTAAGAATATCCGCGAAGTCTAACGCTTTTGAATAGGCACTCAGTGCGTGATTTAAATCCTGGGCCCTGGCCTGTCCGGATAAGATGGCTTCTTTTAGGCTGGTTTGAATGCGGTTTTTTTCAATTTGAATCAGAATATAACGGTCTTGATTGCTAACATCTGATTTTTCCAGATTTTTCAGTATTTCTGAGCGCTTGCTCAGGATCTGTGACAAAGAAATAACTTCCGTTTGACCAAATGCCATTGAGGCCACTGAAAAAATCAAAGAAAATAAAACTCCTACTCTGAAAGACATGAAGAAACTCCTGTCTGTGAGTTCTGTGGGTCAATGAGATTCATTCGTTCTGAAATCGCGCCATAGAAATTGGCAGTTTCATTCTTTCGCGCCGATGACGAGTTGGCAGAATGGGGACTGGTTCTCATGGCCGAGGAGAGATCTTTTAAAAACTGATCAATATCCTCAGAAGTTCGAATTTTCCGATGAGTGCCGAGATAGTTAGTCAGTAGGAATCGCAGAGGATGAAGCATGCCAGCCGCGCCCGTATTGTGGGACCAGACCGAGAGAGCTTCAATCATTTTCTCTTTTAGAGCTAGGGGGAGGTCCGAGGTGATGTCGCTGAAAATTCTGCTTCTAGAAAATTCATTCTCGATCTTCAGTCTCACTGTAGATTGGAAAACAAAAGAAAGAGCAATATTTTTCAGAGGATTGGCATCGTGAAGACCAACACGGTCACAAGTTTTTTCTGTCTTCATCGGCCGGTCGAATACCTTCCTCAGAGTTTGAGAGCAGATTGGATCTGCGGATTTTGCGAGGAAATTCTGAACTTCTTTTCGCCGTCCATTGACGTCAATGATTGCTCTGTCCGTCAGTTGCCCAATGCCAGCAGCTTTCGTTGTGCTCACCGCATTTGAATGAAGACCAGACTCGTGGGATAAAAGATAAAAGATAGCCAGGCTTGACTGGGATGCGGTGGCGTCCGATCCGGAAACAAAAGGTCCTAGACAATTGGCAACAGCATTGAATGATTTATCTGTGATATCGACATAGGTTTCAGAAACGCAGGCTTTGTTAGATGTTTTTGAAAGGCTATTGCCATTGGCATCACATTTTTGAAATGAATTTTTTAAGTTCGGAAATAAATCAAGGCTGCGTTGGATGCAGGATTTTCGAACTATCTCCTTGTTCGGTTGAGCCATCAGAGAGGCTAGAATCGGTGACTTACTTTGTATGTTCAGTAACTGGTCTTCCAAATAATTGTTGCTTGCATTGCAAGAGTTATAGCTCTCAATCTGTTTTCCGCAGCCCTCTGCACACTCTGTCTGCGGAGACATTGATTTGATTTTATTGACTTGATCCAAATTGAGCAGGGCGGTCGTTGCGACGGCTGTACTGTCGACGGAATCTTTTGGATCGGAGATTTGCGATTTTTGTTCTGGGGCGATTTGATCGGCCCCGCCAGCTCCTGCTTGATCAGCACCGTGGGCGACTTGCCTTCTGTGGTCAATACCATCCTGTATAAGTTGAGCAAAACGGTCAAAACTCGATGGCAGAACGGAAGCTGATATAAAAGCTGGGGAAGGTTTAATGATTGACGCTGCTTGGGCATGAGCCGGACTCTTTTCCGTAGCCATTCCGCGAACAAGAATTGGTGTTACTTTTCCCTTGGGTTTCTTGGGCAGATCTTCATTTAGCCATGTCTGCAAAATTTCACTTCTTTTTTTGTCGTCACTGCCGACGGAATACAAGGCAATGTGGGGTTTTCGCTGATCATAATAGACCCACACGAGCTTCTTTTCCTTGTGTTTATTTAAGATCTCCAATTGCATTCCATAGTTGGAATATTTGATCTTTTTTTGTCCTGTTTGAGAGTCAATTTCATACTGAGGGAATTCTTTGGTGTCTCGGACAATGGCCCGAGTTCCTGGCATCAGGATGTCGATCACATTTTTATCGATTGTCCTGAATTTTCCTTCGCTGCGAGCGTTGAGTGTGGCGTTATCTGAGATTTCAATCAGATCATTTTTCTGTGGCGTTTTAAACGCCAAAGCACTGATTCCGATAGAAATAAGGATACACTTCTGCCACAGCTTCATTCAGCCTCCAGTCATTTATAAAGCAAAGGCTCTGCCACCGCAGCATCTAAAAATATTCAATATTTACAGGATGTTAGGTATTTGCCTGAGGATCTCAGAGTGAGAAAAGGCTCATCTTATTAGTCAGGTGACTGACCGCTTTACACTGGTGATTGTCTCAATTTGAGACGAATTGATCTTTGTCGAATGGCCGGCCGTTGGGTAACATCATTTTATGAAATTAGATCTTTCTGCTTTTGAAAATTGGGATCGATTGAATTGGCAATTAGCCAGCCGCTTTCAAATCCCGTCGGAAATTTCAGTGCGCTGTTCTCAAGGTCTTCCTTCGGCCATCTATGAGTTGGCGATTGGTGTTGCGCAGTTTTACAGCCATAAAAAAAGCGCTGCCGTGATCACGGGGCGAACTCCACATGATCAATGGATTTGGCCCTATCTTTTTAAAGAAGGGTATCAGGTTCAACAGCTGGCGGCAGAAAAATCCGCGACTGAAATCGTGGCCTCTCTTCATAAAGACATCAATTTTGTTCTCGTCTGTGAAGATCATCCCATAACCGGAGAAATATATCCGGTGGACGAGCTTGAAACTTTGCTCAATGAAAAGAAAATATTTTGTTTTCGGATTTCTCATCAAGCCCATTTTTTTAAGCCGACCTCGATTCAACCCTACACGGCGCGAATTTGTTCCTGGAGTCCAAGATTGGCTGTGGCCTTTGTGGGGCCAAAGATTAAATCCCAGCCAATGATTTCACCAGCCCTAGATTGGAATGAACAGCAGGTTCTTCACGAGATGGACCTCATTCAGCAAGAGACCCTCCAAGACGAGAAGGCTGTTTTGGATTTTGAAAAAAAAATCGGGGGGACTGGCTTGCAGGTTTTTTCGGTGGCAGCGCAGCGCTGTTATGACCGAAGTCTCATTTATAGCTCCGAGATCGGTGGTGAGGCCTTGCAGAAATCTTTGGCACAACTTCTGGGGATTACTCTCGCTCCTCCCGGGTGGGAGCGACGGCTTGAGACCACTCATCTTTGTCGTTGGGGTGGAATTCGGCACTACGAGTGGTGGCAGGGGCGACCCGCTGATGATGTTCTTCGTGGTCTGATCGCTTTGGACATATCGTTGATTAAAAATTCACGCATTCATGAATTTCTAGACAAGGCCTCTCAGGAGTGTCGATTTGTCCAACAACCGTAAAGCCAAGGCCTTAATTTTAAGAGCCACCAAATACGGAGAGGCCGATCTCATCGTTCAGGTCCTCACATCGGAAGGCGAGAAGTTGTCGCTTCTTGCTCGAAGCGCATTGAAGTCTAAAAAAAGATTTGGCGGCGGAGTTCTCGAGCCCACACATTATGTGCAGTTGCAATTTCGGCAAAACTCATCTCGAGAAAGAATGTCGACCTTGGAGGATGCTCAGATAATCGATGCCTTCCCTTCACTCAGGCTCAGTTATGACAGAGTAGAGGCCGCACTCTTTGTCGTTCAGTGTTTGGCTAGAGCATCGCAAGAGGGAGACTCCTTGTCGGTTGATTTGTTCAATCTCGGAGGACACAGCTTGAAATCCCTGGAGTCTGTTCAAGATTTAACATCTTTTAAAATTCACTTTTGTCTAAAGCTGCTATTTCAGCAAGGCGTGCTTGAGACCGAATCTTGGATGAAGACTTATCTACAGACCTCAATGGCACACCATTCAAATTTGGAAAAAAATGAAGATCTACAAAAAGATCTTCATTGGATTTGGGTGCAGAGCCGTCTGAAGGAGTATCTATCTACAGGGAACCTGTCCAACTGAAGCCCGTTGTAATCATATATTTTCGGTAGTCCGATGAGCTCAGGGTCGAGTCATTGATGGTGTAGACCCCAGACAGAGAAAGCGCCATTGATTCCGTCAGTGGTTTCCTCAGTCCCAATGTCACGCTGGTATCTTTGTCCACGCGGCCTGTGGTGTGGTCCGAATAGTTTGCATTGTAATAGCCCAATTTTCCACTCCAAGACATGTTCCAAACCCAGGGGGCCATATAAGTCACCCCGAGGTCGTAACGATTGTAACGAGAATTCGCACCCTCGGCGCTATTGATGGAATATCCCACTTCCCCAATCCAAGCGCGGGTCTTCTTGGCGTCTTGGAAAAAAGTTTGAGCGGTGCTCAACGTATACTTCATAGCGGTTTGGTTGTCATCGGCGGAGGTCAGCGCCAGCAGTGAGTTGTCTTTACGAATCTCCAGTGAATAGGTCGAAAACCAGTCATCGCTCATAACAAAAGTATGACCTGACTGCAGAAAATAAGAGTACACAATGGCTTCGCGTTCGCCCTGTGTATCCGCGTTCATATAGATCGTCTCTGTCCCCGGGGTAACGCTTCCCTGATAGGGTTTTCCAAGAGCCTTGCCTTTGAGCTTATAAGGCAAGGTGACGTTGATCACGAGGGGATCTGTATTTTGAAACTCTTTGTAGGCAGCCATATTTTTATCCGTCGAGTACATATCACTGACGGCGAGAACGGCCGAGAACTCACGAGTGGTGGTATAGATGGAACGGTATTCAACAGTTCCACCATAGGTCCAACGATAGCCTTCGAGATCTGTTGGATTGCCGTCCACTTGAGAATTAGAGACAGACAAAATATTTGAATCGTAGATCAGGCCAAGGCTTGCGCTCAGAATGAATTTTTTCTGCTGTTCCTTTTTAAAGGCCATCACGTTGGCAATTTGTTCAATGTAAGCCTCGGCCTGTCGGTCCAAAGCGGGGTCCGATGATTGATCGAGAACATATTCAAACTCAGCCTTTGCTGAATCATAATTTTCTTTTTGAAAATAAATAATTCCTGAGAAAAATCCAGACGAAGGACTCAGAGATTTGTCGTTGGCGGCTTTGACTTCGTTCATTTTTGTCAATGAACGATCCAGGTCTTTCAGTCGTAGGTAGTTCAGACCAATGTAGTAATTCCGTTCGACAGGGTTGATGTCCCCACCTTGTGCTAACTTCAGAGTCACCAAGGACTGATTGTACTTGTCGATTTTATAGAGACAGACGCCATATTGATAATAGAAGGTAGAATTTTTGGGATCGAGGTCAGCGGCTTTAGAAAATTTCTCGGAGGCCTCTGGGTATTTTGATTCTTGATAGAGCTTAAGCCCCTCGGCTGCAATATCTTTGGCGGCCTTCTGTCGTCTTGCCCTCTCATTGGGGCCCAGTGAAGAAAATTGATTTTTTAAATCAGCCAATCGTTTTGTTTCAAGGGTCTCTAATCTTTGGCGATCAGCCTCGTTATTGGCGTTAGCTTCAAGAAGAGCTTGGAGCTCGTTGTCTCGGTTGGCTTTGGCCTGGGCCTCTAAAGCCGCTCGATCGGGACTGACTTTGTCCATCCGTAAACGACGATATTCATCATAGGCGGCAATGGCTTGGTCCTTATTGTCGTAAACAGTGATTGCTTGTAGGTCTTTTCCTTCGGAGCGAATAAAGAACGGTTTCCGTGTCAGGGTTCCACTCTGAATAAGCTCTTCAATTTTGGCCAGTTGATCATTGGTGGTGCCCAGGCTCTGTGGCGCCAGATAGATCTCAGGGGTTGCGGCTCGCTCACCCCAGGATAAGGAATAATATCCAACAAACATTCCTGAGTTCTCAGCGCTCTCGGTCACTTCAATGCGAGCAATTTTTTTTGTAATTACATCTCGCAAGACCAAATTTCCGGAATCAACGACGGATGGACTTTTGTTCCATGCCTTAGAAGCATATTCCAGACGAATTTTTTTTCTGGTGTCCACTTTGACTTGAGCAAAGGCGGAGTAGATTGAAAGAAAAACGACGGCGGATACAAAGATGTTCAATCGAAGCACAGTTTCTCCTCTGAAAATGCTGTGCTTCGATTATATGCAATCTCTACTGTGGTGCCAAAATAATTGTCGTTTTTGTTTTCATATTGTTGCGAATAGCATCACCCAAAAATGGATTAGGCGTTGGTGCCACCACTGGAGCAGTGACTGGATTGAACGAAGGTCCAACTGGAGGTGGGGGCATATTCAAGTTGTTACTCAAAGCTGGACCTAGGTCTTTTGAATCCACCATCGAAGGACCTCGAGCCGGCGCTCCACCAGCAGCATCTGTAGATGCTGGAGCTCTGGAGCCATCGCCTCCGCCTTTTGTGTCAGCGGATGTTGATTTGGAGCCAGAGTCTTTTTTGTCTCCAGAACCTTTATCATCTTTGGCAGCCACATCTTTTTTATCAGGAGCAGAGCCCTTATCATCTTTATTGGCGTCTTTCTTGTCGGCGGACTTTTTGTCGCCGTCCTTTTTTTCAGCATCCTGTTTGTCGCTGTCCTTCTTGTCGGCCGATTTTTTGTCACCGTCTTTTTTGTCGGCATCCTGTTTGTCGCTGTCCTTCTTGTCAGCCTCTTTTTTCTCGCCCTCTTTTTTGTCGGCATCCTGTTTGTCGGCATCCTGTTTGTCATCTGCGGAATCCTTGTCCTTGCCATCATCCTTTTTGGCCTCTTTGCCATCCGATTTCTGAGCATCACCGTTGGAAGCGGCTGTGTCGGCCTTGGATTCCGAGTTCATTTTATTCAAGTCTTCTTTGGGTACTGACTTCGGCGCTTCGGGCGTTTGTCCAAGACCAGCTTGAGTCATCTGGCCCGGCTGAACAAACACAGGGTTTTTAATCGTACCACCAGGTCCGGGTTGGCCCACGGCCACAGTTCCTGAGAAGGTGATGATTTGAGCCACTCTTGTTTGAGCGTTATAGCCAGTGATAAAGTCTGTTCCGCGAACTCCTGCGACAGCTGATGGAGTTTTGATATTGAACTTACTTTTGTCACCATCATATTTCTGCTCAACACTGGCGCGAACTTTTCCGTAAAGAACATTCAGTTCAACGTTCTTCTTCTTGCCATCATTTTCATATTTCTCGATGATGATTTTTGAGTCCGGAGAAATATTGATCACGTTTTTGTCCGACATCACGATTTTAGCTCGCGAGTCTGCGCCTGCTAAAATCGTGTCTCCGGCGACAACTTTTCTGCCCACTTTTGCGGCCTCTGTTTTCCCAGCCTTTGTGGTGACCTTGATGTCCCCTTTGACGACCATCATCAGACCTGAAGCATCTTCAGCGAAGGATGTCATCGGTAGGGCAAATGCCATGACCAATATTGTAAGGATTGAAATCCATCTTGTTTTCATAAGTACCTCGACTGCATTCTCACAGTTAAAATCGGCATCTACGGGGTGAAACTTGATTTCTTCTCAGAATAGGACGGATTCAAATACTCATTTTGAGATGTTCTTTTTTTGAGAAAGCGGATGGTGCTTCTCCAGCGTTCGAGCCAGCTGGTCGACCCCCAGATGCAGGTACCTTTCGGTGGCCTGCAGGCTTTCATGCCCCAGGAGTTCCTGCAGGGTCCGGAGATTGGCTCCGCTTGCGAGCAGATGGGTGGCAAAGCTGTGGCGAAGGGTGTGGGGGTGAATGGGCCGCAAAAGCCCGGCTTTCTGGCCCCGTGAGCGGATCCACTCATAGGCCTGGCGTGGATTCAGGGCTCGCTCCCCCCAAAGAGAGGAATCTGGAGATGTCTTTTTTTGAGAGGCTTTTTTTAACATTTGGAGAGTTGTTTTGGGTAAAGCCACAAGCCTCTCTTTATTGCCTTTTCCCCGAAGTCTTAAAACCCGTTGAGCAAAGTCGACCTGTTTCCACTTGAGCTGACAGGCCTCACTGACCCGTAGACCTCCTCCATATAAAAGAAGAAACATCAGTTCTTCATCAGGTCTCTGCTGATCTTCCTCTTGATAAGACTTTAGGATCGAAATCACCTCGTCGACCGAGATAAAGTCAGGGATTTTCTGAGCCCGTTTTGGCGAGTGGATCTGGGAGGCCAGGTCTTTCGTCAGAAGCCCCTCTCGGAAAAGATGTCCAAACAAGGACTTCAGGGTCGAGGCTTTGCGGTTACGGCTGGCCAGGCTCAATGAGCTCCAACGAAGCTGGGCTGCCCTAGCTCGCTCCAGTAGCTCAACTTCTTTGATTGAGTTCCAGGGGTTTCCAGGTAAATTTTTCCAAAAATCAGGGAATGCCTGAGATAGGTCGAGGCGATATGCGCGAAGCGTCAATGGGGACGCAGATTCGATATTCTCCATGTATTTAAGATACTTATCTATCTCTTTGGGGAGGTTCAGATGAGTCTTTTCGGGCCCTTTGATCATACCTGTTTCCCATTTTAGAGGCTATAGACGCCATGCAAAATTTTTCTTGTGTTTTGAAATATAATCAAATATATTGCAATGCGTAATGAGCATCTGGATTCGTGAAGTCGGGCGGGGTTGAAAAGGGCGTGGGGGCACGCAGCTAGATGGATTTTTGTCAGTAACCTCGAAAGGCGGAACGTATGTCCAACGATAATGCATCTCCTATTTTGCCCACACCTCAGAATTCAAAGCAGATTATGTGGCAAACCCCTGCAGCTAAAATCATCGAACAAAAACCGATCATCTACAAGTCAGATGTCATGGTTCAGTTGATGAAGATGATTGAACGAGTGGCGGCCAGCAACGCCAACATCTTGGTTTTAGGAGAGTCTGGGACAGGAAAAGAACTGATCGCGCACGCTGTGCATGAGCGATCACAAAGAAAGAGCCGGCCTTTTGTCGCCATCAACTGTGGAGCTCTCCGCGAGACTCTGCTCGAGTCTGAACTCTTTGGACATGAAAAAGGTTCCTTTACTGGAGCTTATCAAAAGAAAATTGGATTGGCAGAAGCTGCCAGTGGTGGAACTTTGTTCTTGGATGAAATCGGAGAATTGTCTCCAGCCATTCAAGCCAAACTTCTGCGTTTCATTCAAGAAGGCGAAGTTTACCGTGTTGGTGGAAAAGACCCTGTGAAAGTAGACATCCGTTTGATCTGTGCCACCAACAGAGATTTGGAAAAAGAAGTTCAGCTCGGAAACTTCCGTGAAGACCTTTATTATCGAATCAACACGATCGTAGCCTCAGTTCCTCCTTTGCGTCGTCGTAAAGAAGACATTCCTGCTTTGGTGAATCACTTTTTGGCCGCTCACTCTCACACTTATGTGAGCCGTGGTCGTCAAATGGACGAAGAAGCGATGAAGTTGATGGTTGGTTATGACTGGCCAGGAAATATTCGTGAGTTGCAGAATGTTTGTGAACGTTTGCAGATTTTGTCTGAAGGTCACGTAATCATGTTGAATGATCTGCCAGACAATGTTCGCAGTCCCGAGAAAAAAGATGAAACGGCTGAGTACGATCCTACAATCACTTTGGGTGAGTTAGAAAAACGTTATATCTTGAAAGCATTGGGGCATTTTGACGGCAATAAAACTCAAGCGGCAAATGCTTTGGGAATCACTATCAAAACTCTCTATAATAAATTGCATGAGTACGGTGAGTTTGAAAAATTCGCGGTTCATCAGAAGCCAGTGAAATAAGAAATTGCCTTCTGTTTTCTCTCAGTTTCAAAAAAAACCCTCGCTACTTTGGCGAGGGTTTTTTGATTTTAATGCCGATGAGCAAATCTTTTGGATCTAGAAATATCCTTCATCGTCTCCGTCGAGATCTTCGTCATCATCATCGTCGTCCTCTAGTTTTTCAAAGGGATCGTCTTCTTTTTCTTCAGCCTCTTCCCATCCCTCTTCTTGGGCGCCATCGGTAGCGGCTTCTGTTTCAACCTCTTCGATCCCAGTCATTTCATCACCGAACTCATCCAATTCGTCGATCAAAGGTTCGTGCTTAAAGATTTCAATGGCAGAAACTCCAACCACGCTGGCTTTAACTTTCGGTGACTTTTTGGGTGCTGACTTTTTAGCGGTGGCTTTTTTGGCGGGCTTTTTCGCCGCCTTTTTAACCGTCGCTTTTTTTGCGGTTGCTTTCTTAGCTGCTTTTTTGACGGACTTTTTGGCCGTTGATTTTTTAGCAGATTTTTTTACCGCTTTTTTGACCGTCGCTTTTTTAGCCGGTTTTTGGGCGGCTTTCTTAACGGATTTTTTAGCAGTTTTTTTTGCAGATTTTTTCTTTTTTGCCATAAATAAAACTCCCTGGATGACCTTGTTGAAACCAAACTAGGGTAACGACAAGACAGGGAGTCTGTAAATGACTTTGTTGTTTAATTTCTGCCGGTGTTACCAACGGATCAGGTCGTCAATCACCCGGGCCAGGTCTGCT
>Ga0210057_1000857_pt1 | contig 48771 bp, 46 predicted proteins | sample CryGeyCG2114_010_2_FD_183968 | JGI IMG/M metagenome (GOLD analysis project Ga0210057, IMG submission 183968) | Groundwater microbial communities from aquifer - Crystal Geyser CG10_big_fil_rev_8/21/14_0.10 (SPAdes) (version 2) | ecosystem: Environmental > Aquatic > Deep subsurface > Groundwater ...
AAGTTTGGACATTTTTAAAAAAATAAGATATAATTGGGGGGTACTTTATTTAGAATTAATTTGTGAATTCGTCCAAAATAGATGACTATGAGCCCTCTAACCATTATTTTATACACCTACAGAGAAAGTTATATATTCTCTCTAAAATCTATATAAAGACAGAGTTCTAAGTTTATGTCATTAAAAACAGTAATATTCCTAATAGGAATATTCAGTCTTGGTGGAGCAACCATCGGTTATTTTTTAAGATGGGCCCTCACCTTTGGGAAACAAGGTTCCGCGGAGTTAAAAATAAAAAAAATGCTTTTAGATGCTCAAGAGCATGCTAAAAATATTATTTCCAAAGCTGAAAACAAATCAGTCTCTATTTTAGAAGATGTAAAAAAAGAAAAAAGAGAAAAAGAAGACCAATTACGAAAAGCCGAGGAAAGATTAGTTAAAAAAGAAGATTTTTTAGACAGCCGACAAGTAGAAATAGATGCCGGAGCCAAAAACATAGAAAATAAAATAAAAAAAGTCGAAAGTATCAAACAAGAAATAGATAAAATAAAAGAGGAAGAAATAGAAAATTTAAAAAAAATTTCCCACCTCGGTAAAGAAGAAGCTCAAGCAAAACTTCTCCAAATAATAGAAAAAGAATATGAGGAAGACCTCACTGCTAAAATGCAGAAATTGGAAAGAACTGGCGAGGAAAAATTAGAAGAAAGAGCTAAAGATATCTTAATCACTGCCATTCATCGGATGGGGAATTCTGTAGCCGCCGATGTTTTGTCCACCACTATCACCATCCCTTCTGATGACATCAAGGGAAAAATTATTGGAAAGGAAGGAAAAAATATCCGAGCTTTTGAAAGAGCTACTGGAACAGAAATAGTTGTTGATGACACTCCGGGAGCTATTACCATCTCCTCCTTTGACCCCGTCCGCAGACAAGTAGCGAGAACCGCTTTAGAAAATCTGATTATAGATGGTCGGATTCAACCAGCTAAAATTGAAGAATTTGTAGAAAAAGCTCGAGAAGAAATCAACAAGATCATCAAGAAAAAAGGCGAGCAAGCTGTTTACGAATGCGGTATTTTAAATATTGATCCAAGAATTATTTCTATTTTAGGACGACTTTATTTCCGCACCAGTTATGGACAAAATGTTTTGCAACACTCCATCGAAATGTCCCACATTGCAGGAATGATTGCTGAAGAATTAAAAGCCGATGTTGCGGTAGCTAAAGCCGGAGCGTTGCTACACGATATTGGAAAAGCCGTAGACCACGAAATTCAAGGCACCCATGTAGAGATTGGAAGAAGAATCTTACAGAAATTTGGAGCCGACGAAAAAATAATTAAAGCCATGCAACCCCACCACGAAGAATATCCTTACGAAAGTGTGGAAGCAATTATCGTGCAAGTGGCTGATGCCATCTCTGGCAGTCGCCCCGGGGCTAGACGAGATACCGTTGAAAATTATTTAAAACGCTTGAAAGAACTTGAAGAAATAGCTAACTCATTTGAAGGTGTCAGCAAAGCCTATGCCCTACAAGCCGGGAGAGAAATAAGAGTTTTAGTCACTCCTGAAAATGTTTCTGATATTGAGGCAAAAAAATTAGCCCGAAATATTGCCACAAAAATTGAAAAAGAATTAAAATATCCAGGAGAAATTAAGGTCAATGTCATTAGAGAAACCAGAATAATTGAGTATGCTAGGTAGTTCATAGCTGATAATTAATAGTTTGTAGGGAAAAAAATACTCCGTATTTCAAAAGAACCAATTTGCTTTGCAAATTGGTTCTTTAACTAACAACTACCAACTAAAAACTACCAACTGAACAACCCCTTGCCCCGTTAGACTTTTAATAATTTTTTGGAAAAGCAATTTTAAATTATTTATTACAAGTTTTGTTTAAAAATTGTCTAATTCATGAAAAGTCTAACGGGGCTTGCGTAAAAAATGGCTTAAGATATAATGTATTTATTATTAGTTATTAGAAACTTTTAATAAGGGGTCGCTTTTATTAAAAATTATTATATGCGGCAAGCATATAATTACATCGTTCGGATTATATAAAAATAAATATCAACATAATTTATTCTTATAAATCCTTACTTGAAATTATCAATAATTTAATTATTTTTATGAATAAACAATCAATTATCGAATTAGTCCATGGGACTTTAGAGGGAACAAAGGTGCAAGCAGAAAAAGTAGTGGATATAGTTTTTGAAGGAATCGCTAATTCACTTAAAAAAGGAGAGGATGTTTCAATCGCAGGTTTTGGAATTTTTTCAGCTAAAATGAGGGCTGCGCGAACAGCTAGGAATCCTCGAACAGGCGAATCAATAAATGTTCCAGCCATGAGAGTACCTAAATTCAGAGCTTCAAAATCTCTTAAAGATTCTGTAAAAGGTTAAAAACTGTTTACCTTATACTTATGAAACTCAAATAAATAAGGTAACTGCCAAATCCGCCTTTATGGGCGGATTTGTTTTTTGCAAAAACAAAAAGTAGATTTGAGAAAAATAACTTTTTTTGATAAACTTACTTTACTATTATCCAGCGGGTATAGTTTAGTGGTAGAACACGTCCTTGCCAAGGATGAAACGGGTGAGAAGCGAATACTTGGAGCTTCGCAAGACCTTTTGAGATATCTTTAAAGCGAAGCGAATAAAGATATCCAAAAGGTATACAGGTTCTGTAAGAACTTCGATTCTCTCAAACAGTGAATCGAACTCTCTGTGGTAAAATATAATTTAATAAAGCGGGTATAGTTTAGTGGTAGAACACGTCCTTGCCAAGGATGAAACGGGAGTTCGATTCTCCCTATCCGCACAAAAATAATGAAACAAACGCAAGAGCGTTTGTGCAATCTATTTTTGTAGCGGATAGGGAGAATCGAAAGACGGACCCAGCACCACTTTTTAGAAGTTTTAATTTCTAAAAAGTGGTGCTTGGGAGTCGGGCCTGCGAAAAATTTCCGTTTAGAAAATTTATTTGTAGGCGATTCTCCCCCTGCTCGATCTCTGGGCACAAAAATAATGAAACAAACGCAAGAGCGTTTGTGCAATCTATTTTTGTGCAAAGATTTTTAAATATTTTTCTGAAGCGAGAAAGTAAATTACTTCTGATAAACCACCCGAGTCGGATAAGCCATCTCAATCCCCTCTTTTTTAAATACCTCCAAGATAGCTAAATTAATTTTTTGTTGGATGTCCATATATTGATTGTAATCATCCGACATAACAAAATAAACCACCTCAAAACTTAAAGCCGAATCAGCAAAGCAATTAAAATGAGCTCGATCAAACCTCGCCCCTTCAATCTCAAGAATAATTTTTTTTACCATATCTGAAATTTCAGCAATCTTCTCAAGAGGAGTTTCGTAAATAATTCCAAAAGAAAAATTAATTCTTCTCTCCCTTAACTTTTTAAAGTTATGAATCTGGGAAGAAGTCAATTCCTGATTAGAAAAAACTATTTCCTCCCCTTGGGTAGCTTGAATCCGAGTAGTTTTAATTCCAATTTTTTTTACCACCCCTCTCTGATCTCCTACCTGAATAAAATCCCCCGGCACAAACGGCTTATCAAAAAAGATAGCAAAGGAACTAAAGAGGTCCTCTAAAATATTTTTAATGGCAAAGGCAAAGGCAATGCCTCCGATTCCTAAACCTGCCACCAACGAAGTGATATTCACTCCTAAATTAGAAAGAATTAAAAGTAAACCAAAAGACCAGACCAATACTTTGGCAAAAATACTTAAATAAGAAAAAGCTGTTTTCACCCCCTCATCTTTTTTCTTTTCGGTAATTTTTTTGAAAATATAATCAACCAATACCAACACCGCTTTGATAACCTGATAGACGATCAAAATAACTAAAATATTTTTTATAATATTCAAAACATCCGCCCGAATTTCTAAAAAAGGTAGAACGAAATAAATGGAGAGAAAATAATAGAAAGGCGGTTTCAAACTTTGCACTGCTTCTATCAAAGTATCGTCTGCATCTGTTTTAGTTCTCTTGGATAATTTTTTTAAACGATTCAAAACAACCAACTGAAATATTTTGAAAACTAACAAAAATAAAATTAAACTACCTAAAGCCACTAAATAATCTAAAATAGAATTTCCTAACAAAACTACATTCCAACTGGCTTGGGAGAATTGTTCAAATAAATTTAACATAAATGAGTTAGTTAAAAGTCTGTAAAGTCAAAAGTCCTGAAAAAATTGATAAAGCTAATTTTTCAACTTTATGGACTTTATGAACTTTGGTTTCTTTTATTCTACACTCCCCCACTCTCATTATCAATAAAAACTAAGTATCGGACGCCTGAAAAAATTTCCCTTGCCTTTTTCCAACTAATAATTAGAATGTAAAGCAGTTTAGTTGTTCTTATTAAAAACGAATAACTCGACGGATTGAGTTATTCAAGAAACCCTAAACCATCAAAGATGGTCGGGTAAAAGGAGGTGGAAAAATAAAAAATGAAAGAAGAGACAATTTTGAAAATCCGTGGAATCATTGCGGATAAATTGGATGTTCCTATCAAGGAAGTCACCGACGAGGCCTCTTTTGCCAATAACCTCGGTGCCGACTCCCTTGATCTGGTTGAACTCATTATGGCGATGGAAGAAGAGTTTGACCTCAGTATTCCCGATGAGGAAGCAGAGAAACTCCTAACAGTTCAAACTGTCTTGGACTATCTTAAAAAAAATCTACCCGAAGAATGAAACCACTTCCCCTTTTCCCAACCCCTTCCATTTTTTTGGACGGGGTTGTTTTTTGAGGTCCAACCTCTTTACCCTGTTAAATCTTTTACGAAGTAAAAGAATAAAATCTCCGATTTTATATTTAACAGGGTTAACTAAGATAATCGTAACCTTTAGCAATTTTGCATGAAAACTATCACTGCTGAGGTTGGACCTCTACAGAGTCCCCACAAATTCAACCTCCACAGATTTGACAAAATTATAATTAAGTGCTATCATATACATTGGTGTAGTTCTTATTAATTTTTTAGCCTAGTCCGCTTCAAGTGGATGGGCAAGGAGGGAAAAAATGAACAAAATGTACCGAGGCCAATCGGCCCATTTGTTAAAAGCCCCTAAGGTAGAAAGCCACCGGCCATGGTGGCAGAGTCAAATAGCTTTATTCTTTATGTTCATCGGGGTTATGGCCCTAGTAGGCTGGGCAGCAGTGTCATTCCTACAAATGCCTTATGCCCACTACTCGGTGAGCAAACAGAAGATTGTCGCGGTTTACACCGCAGACGGCCACTCCCTCCCCCTCAAACCCCTCCCCGATAGATATGAACTCATCAATGTCCAATAGAGTTCATATCAGCAACAGGCTGTTCTCCCAGAACAGTCTGTTTTTTTATTTCCCTATAATTAAAAAAGTAGGTGTCGGACACCTACTTTTTTATCTTTTATTTTCACTTTGCCCAAATTGTCGGGATGCCGGGATTCGATCCACAATCACTAAGTAAAATTTTTCGTAAACTCAAATTTTACAAAGTGTTGTTGGTCGCGGCTCGGGAAAGCCCGTTGAGGGCTTTTCCTACCACCGTTCGAATCCTGTCATTCTAATACTAACAAACAAAAAACCACCCAAGTAGAGTGATTCTTTAATTATGGTCGGGATGCCGGGATTCGAACCCGGAGTCGCTCGCTCCCAAAGCGAGAATGTTAGCCGTTACACCACATCCCGTTTATTTAATTTTTAAAATATTATCTACATTATGGTTGCTCGTCCGCCTGAGGCGGAAATGTTAGCCGTTACACCACATCCCGTTTATTTATTTTTCAAAATATTATCTTTTATCCATTGCCTACCTTGCCCTTGTTTCAATTCCTTTTCTCTCATCATAGCTTCTCCTCGAGTATCATGCACTTCTTTATATATTATTTCAAATGGACATTTGTTTTTCGTATACCTTTCCCTGCCAGAATTATGTCGCCTGAGCCTTTCTTCTAAATTTTGAGTGTGACCAATATAAGTTTGTTTCTTTATGTTTTGTAAAATGTAAACATAATACATAAATGGTTGTTCGTCCGCCTAAGGCGGAAATGTTAGCCGTTACACCACATCCCGTTTATTTATATATCAATATATATTAGCATATTTACTCATAAACACAAAAAAAACCGCTCTATCAAGGATATTCTTTTGATAGAGCGGGCCAAAATCGGCAGGACAAAAAGGACTTAGGGGGCTTAGGGACCACAAACCTGCGGCCCCCAATAATAATATTGTTCCGCAAGATATGAAACCACCTGCCCACCCACAAGGGCAAGGTATTCCATCCCGATGGTTTGTCCTGAGAGGTACTCAGCGTAGACCCCTTCCCCTACGTTGAAACTTGTCTCTAATCCCCACTCCCCTTTTTGGAGGGGAATATCCAGGAAGACATCATAGACGGGAAAAGAAACCCGAATGAGGCCACCCTCAGGGGTAATCCCAGGGAAAGAATGAACCTCAAATTTTAGGGTGACCTGCCCGTCACTCCCTTGACAGACATCGGACAACCACACCTCGAAAGTCGGAACATTAATGGTTTCCTGATACGAGAAGTACCAAGAGGTCCCATTGATATAGATCCTAACCTCCAGTGGATACACCCCGGGGCGAGAAATATATGTCCCGCCTTGTGCTTCTTTACGGTCTACGGCCTCAAACCCCCCAGAGTTAAACAGAGCCGTCGTAAACTGAGGGTTAATCTGAGAAACAAACCCCCACCCCTCCGCAACGGGATTGTAAACCCCAAAGTATATGGTGTATTCCTGGTTAACTTCTTCGGCGAAGAAACTAACCTGATACTTTTCGTTGTCCCCCCATTGGCCAAAACCAAACCAGACCTTTGGAGTATCAACTTTATTTTGTTCCGCCAATGAGGTGGAAAAAACTTCTCCTGTTTCATCGTTCACGAGAACCGGAGTTATTTCTACCCACTTCTGACCTTCCCCCTTTGACGGCTCCGCCGATACGATTGACGCCAGACCCGAACAAATACCAAACAGGACAAACATCCAAATAGTCGCAATCTTTTTCATTTTACGTCTCCTTTTTTTGTTTTTTAAAGTTGATGTTTTTTGACAACCAAAAATCTGTTCACCTCCCTTCTCCCTTATAGGAATAATATATAAAAGAACCTAACACTCTGCAGAATACTGTACACTTTTGTAACATTTTGTCAAGCTTTTATTTGCGATTAAATAATTATGTCCTTGAAATATTTTATCCGAGATACTTTGTCCTTTAAATCCAGAAACACCACCACAATATCAAATTACCACTCTATACCATCAGAAATATCCTTATCCAACAAATAAGTCTGAAAAACCCGAGATAATCGCTTTAATTTCCAAGGATGAACATTATTATCTACCTTATAATTCAATATTTTAGTAATAATCCCCTCTCTAATTCCCTCACAGGAAACAGTTTTAACTTCCACAAAATGAAGTTTTTGAGATTGTTTACATTTAGCCACAATATCAATTTCACCCCACTTTTTTAAATAATTTCTCTCAACAATTTTCAGCCCCTCTTTCTTCAAAAATTTACAGGCTAAATTCTCCCCAATATCCCCTATTTCCCTTTTTTCTGTTATCGCCATTATTTTTTAATTACTTAGCGCTCCAAGGGCTAAGTAACTTACCTTAATTATTTGGCACTTAGCGCTCCAAGCGCTAAGTAGAAAACTCATTTTTTCCAATTTTGGAATGTTTCGTAGTAACATAGTTTTTTATAAATATTTAAAAAAATTAAATCATTACTTTATTGGTCAATTTTTATGTCTTTTTATAAATTTAGGCAGAATTAACTATATTCTTAGCCATTTTTTCTTAAAATTTAGATTTTTAAAAAGACAAAACATCTATTTTTAAAGGTCAACTTGTGCACTTTATGCACTGTTTTATCCACAGTTTTACACAATTTTAACAAGAAAAACTGTTCTTTATTACTTTTTGTGGAATGGGAAAATCGGTCACTCTCGTGTCCAGCACCATTGACCTCCACTCGGCGACTCCACCTCCACTTCGTTTCGGTGGACTTTGTGTCGCCTCGGTTCGATTCTCCCATTCCGCACAAAAATATACTACAAAATGCTTTACATTTTTCCCGGTATTTTTGTGCGGGATGGGAGAATCGAACTCCCGACCTCAGCTTGGAAGGCTGATGTTATACCACTTAACCAATCCCGCTTTTATTTTTAATATTGTACTTATATTGTAACATAAACGTCATCTTAGTTTCAATAATTTTTATTATGTTGTATAATTTAATAACTGCCCTTGTAGTGAAATGGATATCACAACGGTCTTCGGAACCGTTATTGCGGGTTCGAATCCTGCCGAGGGCACGCGAATAAGATGAGTGGGGTCTCGGCAGGATTCGAACGGTGATAGGGAAAGCCCTTAATGGGCTTTCCCGAGCCGCGACCAGCAATACTTAGATTTTTACGAGCGAAGCGAAGTAAAAAGCTTAGTAATTGCGGGTCGAATCCTGCCGAGGGCACAAAATTACGAAGTAATTTTGTGCCTGAGAGAAAGCCAACTGCTTGGCTTTCAAGCAGGAGGTGAAAGCCGGAATATGTTGCGACTGCAAGGAGCAACTATGAGGTGGAATCGCAAACACTTATGATTTTGAAGTGCGAAGCACGAACAAAATCATTAGTGATTTGTGTGCGAATCCTGCCGAGGGCACAAATTAAGATGAAAAATCTATACAAAAAAATCCCCCCAGAAGTTACACGTGTAACAAATACCCTCGAAAAAGCTGGTTTTGAGGCCTATTTAGTTGGTGGTTGCGTTCGTGACTTACTCTTAAATAAAAAACCAAAAGATTGGGATATAACGACCAATGCCAAACCAGAACAGATTATTGGTCTTTTTGAACATAATTTTTATGAAAATGAATTCGGTACAGTAGGAATTGTTCCAGACCCTAATCCTTCCCTAGTCCGACCGGACGGGTTTAGGACGGACGGACAAAGTGAAACACAAGACGAAACCCTTAAAACTATAGAAATAACGCCCTACCGGCTGGAAGGAAGTTATTCAGACAACCGTCACCCTGATTCAGTCTCTTTTAGCGATAAATTAGAAGATGATCTAAAAAGAAGAGATTTTACAATAAATGCAATTGCTTATAATATTTCATCTGGAACATTAGTTGACCTCTATAAAGGACAAGACGACCTCAAGGACAAAATTATCAGAACCGTTGGCAAACCAGAAGACCGTTTTAACGAGGATGCCTTGCGCTTATTAAGAGCTGTCCGTTTCTCCACAGAATTAAACTTCACAATTGAATCTAAAACTGAAGCCGTTATTATAAAACAAGCTAAAAATTTAGAAAAAATATCCCAAGAAAGAATTAGAGATGAATTTGTTAAAATTTTAATGTCTGAATTACCGATGGACGGTTTAATCTCAGCCCAAAAATTAGGGCTTTTGCAATATATAGTCCCAGAATTAGAGAAAGGTATCAACGAAGGACAAAAAGGAGCCCATATTTACAGTATTTGGGAACATAATTTAAGAGCTTTACAACACTCAGCAGACAAGGGTTGGCCTTTAAATATCAGATTATCCGCTTTATTACACGATATAGCTAAACCCCACACCAAAAGATGGCATAAAGACAAAAAGGAATGGACCTTTTACGGCCACGATGTCGTGGGAGAGAGAGTTTCACGTGAAATCTTAACCCGATTAAGATTCCCCAATCAAACCATTGATATTATCACCAAATTAGTCAGAAACCACTTATTTTTCTCAGATATTGACCAAATAACCCTTTCAGCTGTTCGTCGTATTATAAGCAATGTCGGACCAGAAAATGTCTGGGATTTGATGAAATTGAGAGCTTGTGACCGTATCGGAATGGGCAGACCGAAAGAAAACCCTTACAGATTAAGAAAATACAAAGCCATGATAGAGGAAACAATGAAAGATCCTGTTTCAGTAAAGATGCTTAAAATAGATGGAAATCAGATAATAAATGTTACACGGGAAACACCGGGGCCCAAAATCGGTTCTATTTTAAATGCCTTAATGGAAGAAGTTTTGGACGACCCTAAACTAAACACCACCGAATATTTAGAAAAAAGGACAAGAGAACTTGCCAAACTACCCATAGAAAAATTAAAAAAACTTGGCGAACAAGGCAAAGAGAAAAAAGACAAGAGGGAAGCTGAAGAAATAAAAACTATCCGAGATAAACACTGGGTAAAATAATTCAGCACTCGAAGCACTGAATAGTTTCATGTGAAATCTTTTCCACATTAATTAATTAAGCCCCGCATCAAGATGACAACAGGGCTTATATATGAAGAAAAGACAGAGGCCTTCTCAAAAGAACAAAAAACTCAAACGAAAAAACAACAAATAAGTTGTTTATAAAAAATTATCAAAGAACTAACTGTCCTTTATGATAATTTGTCTAAAGGACATTGTAAAGGACAGAATGTGGATAACTTAATTTGTCCTTTACGGACAAATTTAATTTTGAATTTTTAAATAATCTCTAATGTATAAATTTTAAAACGCTATATCAACAACCCCATCTAAGAAGCCGACCCCTAAATAAAATTTGAGCATTAAAATTTTTAACAAAAAAATTATTGTTCTTGGCTTTTGCCAAGAAAAAATTCCACTGTTTGACGACCCCACTGGGAGGAGTTTGGAATTTTTAAATAATTTTTTTGTGCTGCTTTAGCAAAAAATTTTTCACTGCTCAAAATTTTGTTTGGGGGTTGGCTTCTATCCACTATTTTCTATTATGAAATTTTTTATGAGTTTCCCGCAGATGTTTGTCGGTCATATGAGTATAAATCTGGGTAGTTGAGATGTTGGAATGCCCCAACATCATCTGCACAGATCGCAAATCAGCCCCATTTTGCAACAAATCTGTAGCAAAAGAATGCCGAATAATATGGGGGGTGACTTTTTTAGTTATTCCAGCTTTAACAGCATAGTGTTTAACAATCCTCTCCACCGAACGAGAAGTTAACCGGCTATTTTCTTTTTTAATTTTAGCGTTTTCAGATACAAATAAGGCCTCATTCATATCTTTTCGTTTTGACAAATATTCTTTAACAGCTTGCTTAGCTTCATCAGAAAAAAAGACCACTCGCACTTTATCGCCTTTACCTCGTACCGACATTTCGTCTTTGTTCAAATCAATATCACTATCCAAGGCACATAATTCAGATACTCTCAACCCAGTAGAAAAAAACAATTCCAACAAGGCCTTATCTCGCAAACCTTTCAAATCTTTTATATCAGGAGCATCTAAAAGACGACTCAATTCTCCTCCTGAAATCAAATCCAAAGACCTTTCTGAAACTTTAGCTAACTCAATTCTTTCTGGAGCTAAAGATTTGATCTCTCTTTTAACTAAATATTTCAAAAAACCTCGCAAAGCTATCAAATAATAATTCTGAGTTCTCTTTTTCAGATTATCCCCCTCGCTGGTCGTCTGTCGATTCAACCACAGACGATATTGCCGGACCACTTCATCGTTGATAGCTTGGGGTTTATTTCCCCTGTTAGTTCCATCTCTGACAGGGTCAAGTTTGGCAAAGTTAAGAAAACTACTTAAATATCTGTTATAATTTTCCACAGTCTTTAAGCTCCGGCCTCTTTCAATTTCTAAATATTCCAAGTATTCTCTTTTAAGTTGTTTCAAATCCATAACTATATTATAACTCACCTTCCGATATTGTGCGACATTGACACTTTACAGTGTGATGTAAAAAGTCAACTCTGATTTGACATATAATATGCTTTGTGATAAATTTTAAATATGAAATATCTTGATTGGAGTAGCGAGAAAAATGAAAGATTAAAATTTGAGAGAGAAATTTGTTTTGAAGATGTCGTCTTGGCCATTGATAACAACCAGATCTTAGACATCATCCAACATAAGAATCTTAAAAAATACCCTAACCAAAAGATTTTAATTGTAAAAATAGAAAATTACGCCTTTTTAGTTCCTTTTGTTGAAGACGACACTAAAATATTTTTTAAAACGATTATCCCTAGCCGGCAAGCAACTAAAAAATATATTATTAACCCTAAATAAAAAATTATGAAATATTTTGAATTAGACAAAAAAGAAGAACAGATTTTAGATGACTACAACCAAGACCAATTTGTTGGTGTGACTAATGCAAAAGAGGAAAAGAAAAACTTGCAAAAATATGCAAAAAATACCTTAAATAAAGCACGAAATATTAACATCCGTTTAACAGAGAAAGACTTACAAAAAATTAAAACTAAAGCCCTAAAAGAGGGGATCCCCTACCAAACTTTAATAGCTTCACTTATTCATCAAGGGATTTAAAACCCTTGACAAATAATTATACCTGTGCTATCATTTAAATAGAGTTGAAAAGGGGACTTGAATTGATCGACAGAAAAGCTTGACAAACAAAATAGGAAGTGTTATCATATAAGAGTAGTTGAAAATTAAACATAAATTCTTTGAGGAAGGAGTTTTTGCAGAAAATGGCCTAAAATATAGCTATTTCTGTAAATTAGCCAAAAATGGGCTTCTTCCTTACGGAAGAAGCCCTTTTTTGTTGGCAGAGCTATAAAAACAAAGAAAACCCTTGTTTTCATAGCTCTCCTAACAAAGAGGAAGGAGAAATTGTTCTTTAAATATTAGAGAAAATATAGAGATAATTTGTTTCTTGATTAGATTAAACCGAGGAAGGAGTAATCTAAAGGTGTCCCAGCAGCCGGTAAGTGGGGAAAACAGCCTATTAAATTAGGCTAAAGCAAGAAAAAACTAATTATTATCTATATTTTTTCGTTTGCCCTGTGAGATGCTAAGAATACATATAGAAAGCAAACTCTATCCCTGTATTTAATAACTTATTTTCGACGGAAAATAATTGCACAAATGCACATTTCACAAACCGCTTTCTTATTTTATTGAGGAAATCGGCTGGGAAATAAGAACTGAACACTCTTATGCCCAGAAATGTCCTCAATAAGCCCTTAGACCTTGGAGGTCTAAGGGTTAGGACAAAAGTTCTTTAAAATATAAATCCCGTTTGAGATTGCAGAAACCTTCGGTTTCTTATCTCGAACGGGATAAATAATACAGATTAGAAGAGTCGAAAATCTATAAGGTCAAAAGTCCATAAAGTCCTAGATTTTCTTTCTTTAATTTCGTTGCTAAGCAAGTGGTTGTGATTATTACTAAAATCGACCACTGACTTGGTAACGAAATTAGTTTAAATGTCCAACCGAAAGTATACCCAGACCGTCCGCAAGGATGTGAGTAAGGGAGAAGGCGATGGAAGGAGCCACGGTTGACTGAGGAAGAAGGCAATGGAAGGAGCCGCGCGGAAAATTAGACACTGAAAGGAGAAGAAACAATGTACACTTTTTACGTTTGGAGCGCCGGAGAAGCCCTAGTATCGAGTTCCGTCGATGGCAAAGGACGTCCCTGCGAGATGGACATAGTCCGTCCCAAGAAAGGGATGAAGTATTATCCCATGGGACTTATCCATTGGGGCTGGAGCGGTCCCGATGAAGAGATTATCAGGATAGAGCAGCGCTTGAAAGACCGGCAGGAAGCGGGAGAGGACACTCTCTGCGACGGACCCGAGTGGCACTTTTTTGACGAAGATGGCCGCTACACCGGGGCTCAAAACGGGGTGGAGCCTTTTTTCCTAGTAAAAAACAACTACTGGGGGGAAAGATGGCTTCGCCACAGGGAGGAGGAAAATTTTTTCGGGGGTCGTAACGGCCTCCAAGAGTTTTTGGCGGAGATGCCTCCCGAGGAGGCAGCCGCCACCGGTCATGTGAATGTGGCCGAATGGTACCCCGAAAGTGGCCCGCCGCCCGGCGACAGGGTCATCACCCGTTTCTCCCACGACCCGGTCGACTATGTCCTAAACCACCACTGGAAAATTCGGTGGTTTTGGCTGCCGGGAAGCAGGCTGTACCTTGGCCTGCTTCTTCCTCTCACCGATGAAGCTCGGGGAGTATACCTTTCCGGACTCGCGAAACGAATTTCTCGCGAAACCGGAATCTCTCCTCGGGCGGCCAGAGCAATAGGCAGGGTGTTTCCGGCCGACGCCTGGTCGGTGAGCCAGCACTCCCTGTACCGCCGATTTAAGGAAGCGCTTGCCGACAGATACCTTTGTCAGGCTCTCCTTTCGTGGGGTGGAAAGGAAGATGAAGGGTGGCAGGAGAGGTGGAGAAATGTCATTCCACAAAATCTTGACGAAGATGAGCTTTTCTTTCTTGCCTCGGCGATCGCGGAGGCGAAATCCACCGATTAAGAGAGAAAAACATTAACGACAGGGGCCACCACCGGTCCTACAAGCAGTAGACACCACCCATTCGGGAGTAGTGGAAGACAAATCTGTATTGTTTTGTTCAACAGGAGGAACTCGTTGTTCAGAGTTCCTCCCTATTATTGAGATTTTAAACTTAAAAACAGAGGTTTGAAATTTCATAGTAGTGACCACTTGGTAATCAAGTTACCAAGTGAAATGTTCTTTAAAATATAAATAATACAGATTTAAGAAGTCAAAAGTCCATAAAATTTTTTCTTTGTCCGAACTAAGTTTTAGAATTCTTTAATTTCGTTACCAAGTTAGTTGTTTAGTCCTGTCAGAGTGTGACTAACAGGGTAAATTAGACAATTTACTTGGTAGCGAAATTAGTTTAACCAACGCATGGCCCTTTCCGAAAATTGTTTCGGAGGTGTATGTTCGTAAGACATACTTAGTGAGCGGAGCTTGGTTGGGAAGAAATTCGGATTTTTGTTTGAGGGATAGTCAAATCCCAAGAGAATCCCGGCGATCATAACCCGTCGTTGCCTCTTGAAAGGAGGAAGTTATGGAAAATAAAAAAAGTTTTTTTGTATGGGAAAAGTTCTTCAATAAACCCCTTGAGGGGTTTATTGAAGTGGGAGAGAGAGTAGCATCTCTCTCCCAAAGCATGGTTTCAAATTTCGTAGTGGCGGAAATCCGTCACTACGAAACAGAAAAACTTTGGGAGGTTTTCAAAACCTCCCTAAAAAAAAGGAAAGGAAAGGAGGTAAAGTTTATTTTGCTCACCCTCAAAAAGGGTGAGTACAGAGATGGCGATGCCATCTCTGGGGGAGAGCTGGTCTGTGATCAGCGCTCCCCGAGGTGGGAGTACACCACCTCAGGGGGGTTGACACTAGGGTGTGAGACCCACGAGGGAGGTGAAATCTCCCTCTGGGTTAAGCACCCCTGGAGAGAGAAGCTCGACTCTCCCGAAAGGAGGAATTTCGAGCACTGGAGAAAGCTGGAGGAAAACCCAGCTTTTCCAAGAATTTCCCTCCGGGAAAGACTAGAGGGGGCCGGTTGGCAACCGGTCCCAGAAGAAAGGAGGCCTGACCTGAAATAGCCACTCGCAAACATCGGGTTTGTGGTCTAAGATAAAGGTTTAACGGTTTTATCCGCTTTGTTCTTTGAAATATTTTTGTTTTGTTGGTTTTGGCTATAAAACCAACAGCGGAGAAAAGCCAAAGTTGCCCAGTCCGAGGGTGAAATCGGACAAGGAGAAAAAATGTATGTTTCGGAACTAAAAATAGAGAGGTTGGAGGGGCCCCTGGTCCACACAGACTGGGGAAATGTAAACTTAAAGAAAAAAAGTTCCTCCGTCCAAATTTTGGACGGAGGAAACCAGCGCCTACTCGCAAAAGAGGAAGGGCTGGAGATAGTTAATATAGACGAGAAAGGAGGTGATAGTGATAAAAAGTTGGTCCCATGGGGAAAATTTTGGGATCATGTTCGTTCGGCTGAATGGCCGAACGAGGAGTGGGAAATGGTTTTCCCACTCTAGAACAAAAAAGGAGATACCACCACTCCTAGCTGAAAAGCTAAACACTTGGTGTAAAATCTGTATTATTTTGTTCAAAAGGAGGAACTCGTTGTTCAGAGTTCCTCCCTATTATTGAGATTTTAAACTTAAAAACAGAGGTTTGAAATTTCATAGTAGATGTTCTTTAAAATCAGAAATTTTTATAAATATCTTTACGGTGTTTTACACGAATGAGTTTTATCTGATCTTTGCTTTCAAAAATAAACAAAGCTCGGTATTCTCGTCCCACCCGAAAAGATAAAACACCTGTCAAAGGTGCTGATAACTTTTTAGTGTGTAATCTGTCGTCGTAAGGATTAATTTTAAGAATTTCAATTAATCTAACTAATTTTGTTTGTATAGAAAGAGATAATAGTCTGGCTTCTTTAAGAAAACGCTTGGTAAAAAAGACTCCCATTTGACTATTTTTTTAGCAATTTCAAAAAACTTTCCTTGTTTTTGAAAGAATTTGAAGCCTTTTCTACCGTAGCCTTTAGAGTTTCATTAACAAACTTAGGATCATATTGTCCTTCTTTGTCCTGACCTAAAATACTAATTGCAAAAGATTTTAGAAGATGTAATTCTTTTTTTATCTCCGTTGTGGTCATACCAATATAATAACAAAACCCAAACGAAAGTCAAAAGAAAAATCTAAAATCACAAAGATTTTTCCTATTATTGAGATTTTAAACTAAAACAAAGGTTTGAAATTTCATAGTAGTAACCACTTGGTAATCAAGTTACCAAGTGAGATGTTCTTTAAAATAAATCCCTGTCAGAAATGGTCTGGTGGGGTGTTAATATAGATTTTTTTATTTTTTTAGCCCTAAACCATACGGTCGGGCGAGGAGGAAAAGAAATGGGATTTTTATTTTTTTCAAAAAAAATGTGGCCGAGGGAAACTGAATGGCAGAGGGTTCAAAGGTGGCTGGCAACGGCCACGGGGTGGGTCCTGATTTTGGGATTTTTTTTATTTTGGCTTTGGATGAGTAACGCCAAGGCCGAGGAAGTGCTCTCCAAACATAGTCACATTCCATTTGTTCCAGAAAAGGAGAGTAGCTCTTTCATCTACACAGATGAATTGTTCCGGGAAGGTCTCGAGATCATGAAAGAGGCCGAAAGGATCTGCCCAACAGAGACTTTCGATGAAGAGGAAGTGGGGATCTGTACGATCCTCGATCACCTCACTGGAGCAATCGATGAGAGAATCCTCGAGGACATCACAAACAAAGAGAAAGTCTCCCGTTTGCTGATTGTCCGAGGAAAGGTGAGAGAACTCCTTTCAGGCGATTGTTGTCTGATATGGAGAGCAATCAAAGACCTTCCGCCATCAAACCAAGATTGGACAAAAGGATTTTAAAAACCTATATTAACCATGCGGGGGAGGTTGTGTAATTTAACAACTTCGCCAGTCTTTTCGAGAAGATTACCTATTGAGGAAGGAAAGTAGTCTTCTTAAAGAGACGACAAAGTATTAAAAACGTAGTAAAATTAATAAAAATAGAACTTCGGGAGGTTCAACCTCCCGAAGTTGAGAGATTTCAGCTCATTTTGCACTTAGTAAGAGGTTAAGACTGAAGATATAAACTTTTCCCTATTTATAGGGAAAAACTACCGTTAGAACTTACAGAAACCTTTGGTTTCTTACTTCTAACGGCAGAACTCCTTCCTCGGAGTTTGTAATTTCAATCTTTCAAAATATCTTTTATTGGGTGCAAATTGAGATGAAGTCTTATAAAACCCATTAAAATAATATGTTTTCCATTTTAATCTATCTTTTAGAGTATATTATAAAATAATCAAAGACCTTGCCACAGCCCTATTTTTAATTTAATTTACCTATTTTTTATTTTAATCACTTTTTCTGTACTTTTCCTCGTTTTTTTAAGTAATTATAAAAAAATAAGGCTGGGCTACGAAAATATCCAACTAATTATAAAAACTGTATATTTTCTTGCAGAATAAGCCCATTTATGTTAAGATTGAAAATATGTTAACCAAGCAAAAGAAGGCCAACGCCATCAAAAAAACAAGAATTCACGAGACAGACACTGGTTCTCCAGAAGCGCAGGTTTCGTTGTTGTCTAAAAAAATTGATGAATTAGCCAGTCATTTAAAGACTCATAAAAAAGATCGCCATTCCCGAAAAGGCTTACTCCAGATGGTAGCCAACAGAAGGTCTCACTTAAAATATTTACAAAAAAAAGACACAAAAAGATACGATTCACTTATAAAAAAATTGGATTTGAAAAAATAAAACAAAAAAACCGCTCAGCGGTTTTTTTGTTTTTGCTTTGAACTTTTTCTTTTTTATCATATACTGTAATTCAGGTATTAGGTATTTAGATATTAGGAATTAGAAGGGAAAAAATTGCAAAGCAATTTTTTCCCCTAAAGAACTAAAAACCTAACAGACTAAAGCCCTAATTTACTAATTAACTAACCAACTAACCAATGACTGTTATAAAACACAAAGAACAAAGAATAGGAGTTTTCATTGACACCCAAAATCTTTATCATAGTGCTAAAAATCTTTACCGAGCTAAAGTTAACTTCAAACAAGTTATGGAGGACGCTGTGGCGGGAAGAGCTTTAATCAGAGCGATTGCTTATGTTATCACCACCGAATCAGAAGATGAAAAAAACTTTTTTGAGGCTTTAGAAAAATTAGGGATAGAAACAAAGACTAAAGACCTGCAAATTTTTTTCGGGGGAGCCAAAAAAGCCGACTGGGATGTGGGTATTGCTGTTGATGCTATCAAATTAGCCCCCAAATTAGATACAATTGTTTTAATTTCAGGCGACGGTGATTTTATTCCCTTAGTTGAATACTTAAGAACCAACGAAGGTTGCCAAATAGAGGTAATGGCTTTTGGAAAATCCTCTTCATCAAAATTGATTGAAACTGTTGATGACTTTACCGACCTTTGCCAAGACCCCAAAAAATATCTGCTCAACTATAAAGAAAGTGGTAGTAGATTTTTTTTAAAAAAGAAAAAATAGATTATTAATAATAGTTATTAGGTTATTAGTAAATTAGATTATTAGGAGAGAAAATTTGCTCTGCAAATTTTCTCTCCTAATAACCTAAAGACCTAAAAAACCTAACATTCTAATTAAAAATGCAAACAAAAGAATATACTTTAAACTTAGGAGACAAGACCATCACCGTTCAATTTAGTGACTTAGCTAACCAAGCTAATGGTTCGGTTATTTTGAGTTGCGAAAAAACAGTGGTGATGGCCACAGCCGTCATCTCAAATAATCAAAAAGACGGATTAGATTATTTCCCCTTATCAGTAGAGTATGAAGAAAGGTTCTACGCTATGGGAAAAATTTTAGGTGGTCGTTTTATGAGAAGAGAAGGCAAACCGACAACCAACGCTATCCTAACTGGGAGGATGGTAGACAGAACTATTCGGCCTCTCTTTGACGACTATATTAGAAATGAAGTTCAAGTCATTATTACAATTTTATCGTTGGGAGAATATAGCCCTGATATCCTTGCTATCAATGCTGCCTCTTTGGCTTTAGCTACTTCAGATATCCCTTGGAACGGGCCTGTCAGTGCTATTAGAATCGGGAGAGATGAAACAGGAGAGTTTTCTATCAACCCTTTTTTAAAAGGCACGGACGGAAAATTAGATTTAGTTACCTGCGGGAAAGACGGCCATCTAAATATGATAGAAGTCCGAGCTAATGAAGTCACCAACGAAGAAATCACCAAAGCCTTCCAAAAGGCTTCTGAAGAAATTGAAAAAATTCAAGAATTTCAAAAAAATATCATTCAAGAGAGAGGAAAAGAGAAATTGATTATAGTCAAACCAAGACTATCAGAGGAAGTTCTCAAATTATTTAAAGACACTGTTGAACCAAGATTAGAGGAAATGGTTTTTAATAAAAAAGGTAATGAAACCATAGAGGAATTAAAAAACGATTGGATAAAAAGTTTTGTGGAAAAAACTGGGGAGTCCAATATCTCTCTTGCCTTAGGTTTTTTTGAAAAGACGATAGATAATTTAATTCACAAAGAAGCCATAGAAAATGACAGAAGGGTAGATGGGAGAGCGATGGATCAAATCCGCCCTCTGTCTGCTCAAGCTGGTGGAATAGCCCCCATGGCCCACGGAGTCGGAATATTTTACAGAGGAGGAACCCATGTTTTTTCAGCTTTATCATTAGGAGGACGCAGAGACACCCTCGCTTTAGATGGAGTAGAGTTGGGGAAGGAAATAAGATACATTCATCATTATAATTTTCCGCCTTTTTCTACAGGTGAAACCGGCAGAGTCGGTAATGCTAATCGCAGAATGATTGGCCACGGCGCCTTAGCAGAAAAAGCTCTTTTAGCGGTCCTTCCCCCAGAAGATATCTTCCCTTACACCATCAGAATTGTTTCAGAAGCAATGGCTTCTAACGGTTCCACTTCAATGGCATCAACCTGTGCCAGTACCTTAGCTTTAATGGACGCCGGTGTGCCTATCAAAGCCCCTGTCGCCGGTATTGCTATGGGATTGATGATGGAAAATGATGATAATTATAAAATATTAACCGACATACAAGGGCCCGAAGACCATTACGGTGATATGGATTTTAAAGTGACAGGAACAAAAGACGGAATCACAGCTATTCAAATGGATGTCAAAGTGGGAGGCGTTTCAATTAAAATTCTTTCAGAAGCATTAGAAAGAGCCAGAAAGGCCAGATTAGAAATCTTAGATGTTATCATTAAAGAAATTCCAGAACCGAGACCAGAAATGTATGCCCACGCTCCGAGGATTATAAAAATACAAATTAAACCAGAACAAATTGGAGAAGTAATCGGACCCGGAGGAAAAGTCATTAACCACATCAAAGATCGTATGGGCGTAGATGAAATAGACATTAATGACAATGGCGAGGTTTACATTACAGGGAAACAAACAGCAGTAGATAATGCCAAAAAAATGATAGAAGCCATAACGAAAGTTTATTCAGTTGGCGATAGATTCCAAGGTAAAATTACAAGAATCCTTGATTTTGGAGTGGTTGTAGAAATCGGACCAAACACAGATGGTTTAGTTCACATTTCAGAAATTGCTCCTTTCCGTGTTGAAGATATAAACAAAGTTCTTTGCGAAGGGATGATAGTTCCTGTTATAATAAAAGAAACTGATGGAAGAAATAAAATAAAATTATCTATCAAAGAAGCCGATCCTAATTTCATAAAAAGAGATAATGGAACCAAACCAAATACCACAACAAAATAATAAAGAAGGGGTTGATAAGAAAAAATCTTCTATTAGAACTTACCAAAGCGATTTATCTAATATTGTTAAAAATAAAGATCTTTCAACCACTAAAATAGTGATTGAAGAGGAGAGCAAACGCAGACGATTATTTAAAAAAATAGGAATTGAAACCAAAAAAAACACGACCCTCATAATCGCCAGCGGAATACTACTGATAGCGGGGGTCGCCTCTGTTTTTCTTTTGAATGTCCTCAAACCAACACCGGTAATCAAAGTTCAAGAAGTCGCCCTTACACCAATTATTTACACTGAATATCAAAAAGATCTCTTTTTTGAAAATCTTAGCAAATTAAAACTGATAAAATCTGTTCAAGATGAGGTCTCCCAATTAGATATCCCACTTGGGACATTAATCCAGCTATATTTTACAAAAAGAAGTGTGGCTGAAGACGGAACACAAACCGGAAAAACTTTGGTAACAACAAACCAATTTTTAGAGCTCTTAGATGCCCGAGTATCTGGCACTCTCTTGAGATTTCTGGAACCAGATTTTACCTTCGGCTTCCATTCAACCATACAAAACAGTCCTTTCCTGATTTTCAAAACGAGGTCATTTGAAGACTCTTTCCCAGAAATGATAAAATGGGAAAAAACAATTCTTGAAGACTTGGGACCAATTTTTATTGAAGACAATCTTGTTTTCTCCCAAGACACCTTAAGAAAAAACAGCTACCAATTTAAAGATATCATCGTTAAAAATAAAGATGTCCGCGCAATTTTAGATGGAGGAGGAAAAATACTATTTGCTTATTCTTTTCCCAACAGCGAGACACTTGTCATCACAACAAATAAAATAACATTACAAGAAATTTTCGATAGATTATCAACTATTTATCACACAAGATAAGTTCACCCTGTTAAATAGTTTTATTTACCAAAATAAAACTAAAATTTGACAGAAGTGAGACATAAAGAGTAAGTTAAGTAAAAAAGTATTGTTAATTAGTAAATTATTAGTTAAATATAGAGTCAAATCTTTTTAACAGGGTAAATTTATGAATATAAAATATTACAAAGAGAAATTGGAGGAAGAATTAACACTTTTAGAAAAAGAATTAGACACAGTCGGAAAAATAAATCCTGATAACCCTCAAGATTGGGAAGTTACAGGCAATCCTGAAACAAACAAAAACGACGACCACTCTGACCCAAACGATAATGCTGATGACCAAGAAGAGTTCGGAGAAAGGCAAGCCATCCTCAAAGATTTGGAAATAAGATACAACCACCTCAAAAAAGCTTTAGAAAGAATTGAGAACGAGACATTTGGAAAATGCGAAATCTGTCAAAAAGAGATTGAAGAAGACCGACTTGAAGCAAACCCCGCAGCGACTACCTGTCTGGAACACATAAGCAACTAACCAAAGGTTAGTTGAATTTTCAATTTACAATTTTTAATTATGCATTTCGCTAAAGTACATTCAGCCCAAATTAATATGCTTAAAGCATATATTGTTGATATTGAAGTAGATATCTCTAAAAATACACTCAATGCCTTTTCCATAGTTGGTTTGCCTGATAAAGCCATTGAAGAATCAAAAGATAGAGTTTCTGCCGCTATTAAAAATAGCGGTTTCAAATCTCCTAAAGAAAAAAATCAAAAAGTCGTCACTTCGCTGGCTCCCTCTAATTTTAAAAAAGAAGGCCCTCACTTTGACTTAGGAATAGCTATTGCCTACCTCTTGGCTTCAGAAGAAATCAATTTTGATTCAACCAAAAAAATATTTCTAGGCGAATTAACTTTAGATGGTCAACTCCGCCAAATTGACGGAACACTCCCATTAGTAAGGGAAGCAAAAAGAAAAGGCTTCCAAGAAATTTTTTTACCTTTAGCCAACGCTAAAGAAGGAGCTCTTATTGATGGGATAAAAATATTTGGAGTTAAAACCTTGATTGAATTGGTTAATCACTTAAAGAGTGAAAACCTTAAAGAACCAGAGGGTCTTATTGATAAAAAATTAAAAGCTCAACCTCAAACAAAAATTGACTTCTCCGACTCAACTCCACTAATTGATTTTGCAGATGTCAGAGGTCAAGAAATAGCTAAACGAGGATTAGAAATTGCCGCTTCAGGATGCCACAACATTGCAATGTATGGACCACCAGGCACAGGTAAAACAATGTTAGCCAAAGCTTTTTGTAATATTTTACCTTCTCTCACTTTTGAAGAAATTTTAGAAACTACCTCTATTCATTCAGTCGCTGGTCTACTCAAAGGTGAATTGGTCACCCACCCTCCCTTTCGTTCCCCTCACCACACGGCTTCCTACATCTCTTTAGTCGGGGGAGGAACAATCCCCCAACCCGGAGAAGTCACTATGGCCCATAAAGGAGTTTTGTTTTTAGATGAGTTTCCAGAATTTGAGCGCCGTGCCATTGAAGCCCTTCGCCAACCATTAGAAGATGGAATAATAAATATCTCTCGTTCCAAAGGAACCACAACTTTTCCAGCTGATTTTATTTTAATTGCCACGATGAACCCTTGCCCTTGTGGTAACTATGGAACAGACAAAGAATGCACCTGCGCCCCAGCTTCCTTACTCAGATATCAAAGAAAAATATCTGGACCAATTATAGACAGGATAGATATGTGGGTAGAAGTTTCTAATATCAAACATGAAAAACTTTCCCAAAAAAATAATCACTCAGAAAAAACTAACGCTATTCAAAAAAGAGTGTCTAAAGCCAGAGAAATCCAAAGAGAGAGATTTAAAAATTCTATAACCAATACCAATAGCAATATGTCGGCTAAAGATATTGAAAACCTCATCACTTTAGACAAACAAACACAAGCGGTCTTAAACCAATCAGCTTCCCAATTAGGTTTGTCTGCCCGCGCCTACCATAAAATAATTAAACTGGCGAGAACCATCGCCGACTTAGAACAACAAGAGCATATTAAGCAAGAACATATTCTTGAAGCCCTTCAATACCGCCCCAAAACCCTTCTTTAAAAGAAAGTTCTAATAAAATAACAAAAGATAAATTAAATTAATCAACAAACAAAAACCGTAGGTGTCGGACACCTACGGTTTTTGTTTTTATATTAAAAAGTCTCTTTAGCTTTATTTAGCAAACGGATTTTTGGCTCCACGCACCTCAAAGTGAACATGAGGTCCAGTTGAGTTCCCAGTTGAACCAATATATCCAATTACCTGACCTTGAACAACTTGCGAACCAACCCAAACAATATTTTGACTATTATGAGCGTACAGTGTCTGCGTTCCATTACTATGTTCAATAACAATGTAATTTCCATAACCGCCATTCCAGTATCCATTATCTTTAGAGATAATAACCTGACCTGAAGCAGTAGCTAAAATAGGTGTTCCGATAGGAGCGGCAAAATCTATGGCGTTATAACCATGCAAACCTTGTGAAATTCTACCCCCTACAATCGGTCTGATATAAAAACCACTATATTCAGGCCCACCAGTGCCTCTAACTGGATTATATGGAACTGCAGTTGAGCTCTTATTAACAGCTGGCAAAGGAGCCACGCCACCGGGGATAATAATCTCATCCCCGACAGCCAAAACACTCTCATCTGATAAAGCATTATATTGCAATGTTTCTTTCAAATCTCCTTTATATTTTTTAACTATGCCAGCCAAGGTATCCCCTTTTTGAATAGTATATTTAACCCCGCTTATTGGCAAAATACTCAAAACTTGGCCTTCTTTTATCAAATCCCCTTGTTTTATGTCATTTGACCAGAAAATTGTCCCCATAGTCACACCAAACATATCGGCAATTTGACCCAAAGTATCGCCTTTTCTCACGATATAAGTAGCAATTCGATCTGAAGTTGGCCTCTCTCCAATATTAGCTATAGTTCCAGAAGGGCCTGATTCTGCCACAAGAGCTGAACCATCAATCATTGTCGTCCCACCCCCACCAACTGAAGGATTAGGGTTAAAACTAACTACGGCCTTTAATAAAGCCATATTTTGAGAATTATCGCTGTTATTATCCTTCAAAAACTCTTCTTTTCCCGCTAATAAGCCCGTCACAAAAGAAAAAACCCCCGCATTAGCTACAAAAGGGGTGTTTAAGAGGGTAGATACAAAAAAAATACCAAATATAGTACTACTTGTCAAAAGTTGTTTAAAACCCAATTTTATCACCTGTTTTAGCCCTCTTTTGGCTGAAATAGGATCTTTTTTCTTAAGTAAAATAAGCCTAAATGTTAATTTTTTACCGTTCTACCATTTTTTCTCCCTTACTGACCACCGTTGAATTATATGTTAGGAGAGGAAAAAGTCAATGACTTTTATTCCTTCACAAACCTTTTATTATTCAACTCCCTAATTTTACCAATTCCATCTTTCCAGTCAACTCCTAAAAAGAGAATTTGTGGATAAAAAATATGCAATAAAAAATGAATACTGTATAATTATTATTATGGAAAAACTACCCGAACAAAACCTCTTCGAGGGTGTTGGTAAATTTAATTCACCTCAAGAAGAACTAAATTTTTTAAAAGAACAAATAAAATTAAAAGAGGCGGCGTTGGAGAACTCCAGTTCGAAGGGACAAGAGAGTCAAGCAGAAGCAATCAAGGAAACTCTTCAACAATATGCTGAAATTAAACCTCAAGAAGTATTGACGGAAACACATCGTATCAACGAAGAAGATGCTGAAGCAATTGTTCTTGATTTAGAACCTCGTGCCAGTGACGAAAAAATTGGAGAACTTCTAGGTATACTAGAAGAGAAGGGGATTAAAAATACTTTAACCATCCTCCAACAAACAGGAGACTCCGCTCTGGAAGATGACTTCCACCGCTTTCTAGTCCAATATGTCAAAACAGGTCGTTCCATAAAAAACCTGCCAGAAAAGTCACCACTTTTTGAAATACTTAAAATGACTCTCTATGAAGTCTCTTTACCCAATGAGATGGGACAACAGGAAAAAACTCTCAAGGAATTAATTGCTTTGATGGAACAATTCTATGCAGGAATGTTATCAGTGTCTGATAGTAAAAATAAATATACTAATTACTTCAGTTTAGAAATCGCCATAGCTAATAATGAAGACGAGGTTGTTTTTTATATCTCTGTTCCAAGCGGTAAGGAAGATTTATTTGAAAAACAAATTTTATCTATTTTTTCAGAAGCTAGAGTAGAGGAAGCCAAAGATGATTATAATATCTTCACTAAAAATTACGCCTTGGCTGGTTCGCAATTATCCTTAGCCAAAAAACCAGCCTATCCACTCAAAACCTACGATGATTTTGACTACGACCCACTTAATATTGTTCTCAGTTCATTTTCAAAAATAAGTAAAGAGGAAGGAGCCGCTATCCAAATAATTTTTAATTCCGAAAAAAATTCCTACAATCAAAAATATAAAGACGCTCTCACAAAAATCCAACAAGGAGTTTCCCCGTCAAAAGCTTTGGACATTCCAGAGACACTATCTGGCGGATTCACAAAATCACTTAAAGATGCTTTCCTTAATTCCTCAAAAAACAAGGATGCCAACCCAACTATTGATGATGTGTTAGTGGAAAATATAAAAGTCAAAATCGCCAGTCCAATTATCCAAACCAATATCCGTCTAATTAGTTCCGCCCAAACCCAAGACCGTGCTGACAATATTTTAGCCGACATGGAAGCCTCTTTCAATCAATTTGAAAACTCCACCGGTAATAAAATTATTTTTAAAGAACTCAAGAAAAACAATTTAAAAAAACTCCTGCATAATTTTTCCTTCCGAGAATTTAATAATAAACAAATCGTTCCGCTTAATCTTAAAGAGATTACTACCATGTTCCACTTTCCTAACACTGGCATCAAAACAGCCCACCAACTCAAACACACTAAAGCCAAAACAGCTCCCGCTCCTCTGTATCTACCAAAACAGGGCACATTACTAGGAACTAATGTCTACCACAATATGGAAAGTAACATTTACATCGGACCGGAAGACCGATTGCGTCATTTTTATGTCATCGGGCAAACTGGCACAGGTAAAACCGGTCTCTTGATGAATATGATTGCTCAAGATATCCAAAATGGCGAAGGTGTCTGTTACATTGATCCGCACGGCACTGATATTCAAACTGTTTTAGCCAATATTCCTCCAGAAAGATACGAGGATGTTATTTACTTTGACCCAGCTAATATGGAACATCCGCTGGGTTTGAATATGCTGGAATATGATGCCAATTATCCAGAGCAAAAAACTTTTGTGGTAAATGAAATGCTTTCCATTTTTAATAAATTATTTGATATGAAAACCTCTGGTGGACCGATGTTTGAACAGTATTTCAGAAATGCTGTTCTCTTAGTCATTGATGACCCAGCCGATAAAGGTACTCTGCTGGACATTCCGAAAGTCCTGTCTAATGCTGAATTTAGAAAAGAAAAACTAGATAAATGTAAAAACCCAACTGTTGTTCAATTCTGGAGAGACATTGCCGAAAAAAGCGAGGGCGATCTTTCTCTAAAAAATATGATTCCCTATATTACCAATAAATTTGATGTCTTTTTAAGTAATGATTTTATGCGACCGATTGTCGCCCAAGGAAAATCTTCTTTTAACTTTAGAGAAGTAATGGATCAGAAGAAAATTTTGCTAGTCAACCTAAGTAAGGGACGCTTAGGTGAGATTAACTCTCACTTGCTAGGATTAATTATTGTTGGAAAAATCACAATGGCAGCTCTTTCTAGAGTTGACGCCAGCACCCCACCACCAAATTTCTATTTATACATTGACGAGTTTCACACAGTTACCACCGACTCCATTTCAGTCATTCTATCTGAGGCACGAAAATATAAACTCTCCCTCAACATAGCTCATCAATTTATTGCTCAACTAGACGAAGGAATTAAAAACTCGGTTTTCGGCAACGTCGGTTCCATGGCGGTCTTCCGAGTTTCAAATGACGATGCGGAATATCTCGCGAAACAATTTGAACCAGTTTTTGAAGCCAAAGACATCACCAACTTGGACAATTACAATGCTTATCTCAAAATCTTAGCCAACGGACAACCTCAACAACCCTTCAATATTCAGACCATCGCTCCGCAAGTCGGTAACCGCAAAATTGTTGAACAGCTCAAAGAGCTGAGTCGTTTAAAATACGGCAAGGACCGACATCAAGTTGAGCAAGAAATTTTAAATAGATATAATTCTTAATAGAAATTATTAATTAAGAAAACATTATGTCGGTAGAAAAATACAAACAAGCTTGGAAAAAATTTCAAGATAAAATGAATCTGCTTAAAAAAAGGCAGGCTGAAATTTTGAAAAATATTTCCAAAAAATTTGATGAGCAACGTATAGAAAAAATAAGAGAGAAATTAAAATCACATGAAAATGAATAATGAATCTTGGGAAGGTAATAATCCATATCAGAAAGAGAAAACTGAAACGGGAGCAGAAAAAGAAGTTCCAGTTGTTCAGGAATCGCCTGAATTTTTTTGTAACCGTATAAAAAATAAAGCGACAAGGGATGTTGCAAACTTTCAAGAAGGTTTTGAGATGATTATAAATCGTGCTAATTCTGAAGGATTAACAATAGATGAGGGCGATAAAAATGCATTAAACGAATTGAATCAAGAAGCGGAAGAAGCTAAAAAAATACTTATTGACGAAATTTCTGGTCGTTTGCCTCAAACACCACTTAATAATTCCTATTTCCCAACGCCGCCTCCACTACCATGGGAGTCGATGGATATTCCTCCCCCGCCTTTTTCTAGTGAAAAAAGAGCTACTCCGCCACCATTTCCCAAAGAATGGAAAGATATTCCGCATCCACCTGTCCAAGCTGAAAGAAGAGTAACGCCGCCACCGTTTCCACCACTTTCGGAGGAATATCAAATTTCTAAAATGGAAGAGCGGGAAGTCGAAAGCACCGAAGCATTAAGTCCAAGAGAAACATCAAAAAAAATTTTTGCTGAAGAGCGGCAAGAGTTAGCTGAGCAAATTCGAGCCGAACGCGAACTTCAACGAAAGAGACTTTTATCGATGAAAAAAGCAATTGAAGTATTAGTTTCTTCACCGGAAAGCATAGACGGTTTAAAAGAAGACGGTGAATTTGGAAAAATTTTTGAAATGCAAAGTACTGAAGCAAGTGAACTCGGAGCAAGAATTGAATCGTCGGAATTAAGTTTGCAGGACGCTCAAGAAGAGAAAGCAAATATTTCCAATTTAATTTCAAACAGTGAGGGAATAAAATCGCTAAAGGCGAAACTCGTGGAACATTATGCGAAAGCGGACGCTCTTTCTAAAGAACGATTCGAAACAACGAAAAAAACTGTTGAGCAAACATTATTAAGAAATAATATTTTTATTGTTCATACTTTTTTGACTGATGAATTACGGCATAATAGTAATTCAAATATTTCAAAAAGAGCAACTATAGAAGATGATTTGGATACTTTAATGTCGCTTGAGCCAGCTATTTCAACATCCTCGGTTGCACCGGGTTGCAAACATGGATTATGGGGCGAACGTATTGGTGTGATTTTAGGTGGCGGAGAGATTAAGGGAGTTGTTCAAACAGATGAAGGTACTTTAACCGGAGGGATTAAGGAACGTTTTGGAAAAATGAGCAATTCACATGAAATTGACGAAGCGGTTTCGGATCGAAGAGAGCGAGGTTATAATGAATTAGTGGTTAATAATCCAAAAGTGTTTGGTTTTTTTCAAAATGTAAATATTGATGAGTCGGGACGAATGCTTGGTTTTTCTGTTTCCCAATGGAGTAGCGCAATTGACAAAAAACAAATGAAAGATCAATTTTTAAATTATATGAAAATAGGAAGAGACAGGGGAATGCCTGCGCTTATTATGACGCCAGACCGGAGGTTATTTGAATTTATTTCTGTTGACGATAATGGAATTGTGACGATTGGTTCTGAAATAACACCTGAACAAGTTGCAACGGGTCGAGCGGGTTTACAAAAAGAAGAAAGAATAAAGGTTGGCAAAGAAATAATCGATAAAAATTTATTTAGTAGCATATCAGACCAGGGGGAAGCGAAAAGAATAATTGCTGAACTTTCAGATCAGGAAGCGAATGTTGAATTAACCAGAGAAGAATATATTCATTACGCGAAGGATAATCCCGGAAGAATTCATGGTTTTCCAGAACATTTACTTGCAGATAAAACTTTTATGACAGAAATTGCTCAATACGATCCTGTTTCGACGTATTACCTTGCTGACAAAAATTTGAAAAAAGACATTGATTTTATAAAGCATATTTATTCTCTTAAAAAAACCGGCATTGAAAGTTCTATATACGCAAGTATGCCTGAAGAACTAAAAAAGAATGAGGCCATTGCAATATTGGCTATAGAGAATAACGATTTTGATCGTTTAGACGCAAGTTTTGCCGATTCTCCCGTGATTTGGGAAAAGCTGATGGATAAAATAGTGGAGAATAAAGATCCAACCAAGTGGTTTTCACGAAATATAGGAGAAATGCAAGTGGCAACGGTTAGTTTAAATATGACTTCAGAAAAAGGTGGTATGGTAAATTTATCCGAACGTTTAGTTGCTGATAAAAATTTTGTGAGGAAATTAAACGAGCGATATTTAAATTACGAATTTGAAGTTGATCCATATCAACAAATCGTGGTAACGAAATTAGGAGAGGAGAATGTCTAAAATGTCTAATTTGAAACGCAAATTTTGAAGAAATTTGTGAGTAAAAATGTTATTGAAGTTAAATTGAATTTTCAAAAAAGTTTAAGCTTTATGATAAGTTTGTAAGATGATTAAACAATAAAAAAATCCACTCTTTCAGGAATCTTGAATTGATTTCTGAAACAAAAAATTGCTAAATTTAAGGAAGAAACGATGAATGTAATGGGAGAATTAGAATAGAAGTAAATTGAAAATTAAAACTGTTTTTAGAAAGGGTGGATTTTGGCGGAGCCAAAATCCACCTTTTCTAGTTATGTTATACTGTGACAATGTCATATTTAGATGAACTCAATCCAGCCCAAAGAGAAGCTGTTCTACATAAGGAAGGGCCATTGTTAATTTTGGCTGGAGCTGGAGCTGGTAAAACCAGAGTGATCACTTACCGCATTTTACACCTTATCAAAAACGGGGTGGCTCCAGAAAATATTTTAGCCGTCACTTTTACCAACAAAGCTGCCAAAGAGATGAGAGATCGTATTTTAGAGCTCCTAAGAACTGATAAAGAATTAAACTTACCAATTTCTTTTGAAAATCAACCCTTCATTCGCACCTTCCACTCTTTAGGAGTCTTCATCCTCCAAGAAAATTTTAAAGAATTAGATATTCCTAAACATTTTTCTATCATAGACAAAAGTGATTCCTCAAAAATCGTCAAAGATATTTTAAGAGAGATTGACCTTGACCCAAAACAATTTGAACCTAAAAAAATTCTTTCGATTATTTCTCGCCAAAAAGGCAACTTCAAAACCGTTAGTGAATACTCAGGGGGTCATAGCAACGAATACTTTGCTCAAATTGTTGAAAAGGTTTGGCAAAAATACGAACAAATTCTTCAACAAGAAAAAGCCCTTGATTTTGACGATTTATTACTCAAAACTGCTCTACTTTTAGGCAAAAACAAAGAAATTTTAACTAAATACCACAATAAATGGCAATATATCCATGTGGACGAATATCAAGATACCAATAAAGTTCAATATCAAATAGCCAAACTTCTTTCAGAAAAACAACAAAATATTTGTGTCGTGGGGGATGGCGATCAAAATATTTATTCTTGGCGAGGAGCCAATATAAAAAATATTCTTAACTTTGAAAAAGATTTTAAAAATTCTAAAACAATTTTGCTGGAGCAAAATTACCGCTCCACTCAAAATATTTTAGGCGCTGCCAATGAAGTTATTGCAAAAAATAAATTACGCAAAGACAAAAATCTTTTTACCAAAAATGAAGCGGGGGAGAAGCTCGGAGTTTATTATGCTTTCAGCGAAAACGATGAAGCTGGTTTCATCGCCCAAAAATGTAGTGACCTAATTAACCACGAAAATATTTCTCCCCAAGAAATTGCAATCCTCTACCGCACTAATTTTCAATCCAGAGTTTTAGAAGAAGCTTTTCTAAATGCAAATGTCCCTTATCAAGTTTTAGGCACTAAATTTTTTGATAGAAAAGAAATCAAAGATATTATTGCTTTTATCAAAGCCGCCCTCAACCCTGATGATTTAACTTCTCTTAAACGCATTATTAATGTACCCCCTCGGGGCATCGGAAAGGTCACTCTGGCTAAAATAGCCTCGCACAGAGAAGATGAATTAAGCCCGACGGTGCTTGAAAAAATAACAAATTTTAGAAAAATATTAAGCAAAATCAAAGCAGTTAGCGACAAAGAAAAACCCTCTGATTTAATTAAATTTATCATTACAGAAACTGGTCTAAACGATAAATTAAGAGATGGCACAGAGGAAGATTTGGAACGCTTAGCTAATATGAAAGAATTCGTGTCTTTAGCTCTTAAATACGACAAAATGCCGGTTGGTGAAGGAGTAGAGAGACTATTAGAAGAATCAGCCCTCGCATCAGACCAAGACCAATTAGAAGAAAAAACTAATGCTGTTAGGTTGATGACTGTGCACGCTTCCAAAGGTTTAGAATTTGATTATGTTTTCATCTCTGGTTTAGAAGATGGATTATTCCCAAGTAAAATGGATAGAGGAAAAAACGAAGACAGGGGAGAGGAGGAAAGAAGACTATTTTATGTAGCTCTTACCCGAGCCAGAAAAAAACTTTTTTTATCCTACGCTTCCAGCCGAACTATTTTTGGCTCCCGCAAAACCAACGCTGTCTCTGAATTTATCACCGACATCAACGAAAATCTCTTAGAGGACGAAAACCAGAGCTCACAATATTCCTATTCAAACAGTCAAAACCCCGAAAAAATTGAGTATTTAGATTGGTAAAAAACTTAGCCCTTGAAGGGCTAAGTTTTTAAACTTGCTACTTGTTACTTATTTACCTTATACTTACTCAATGGTCAAAGCTAAAAAATCACTGGGACAAAATTTTTTAAAGTCCAAACAAATTCTTGATAAAATAATTAAAACGGCTGATCTGAAAGCCGGTGATGTTGTTTTAGAAGTGGGACCGGGAAAGGGAATTCTCACAGAAAAACTTTTAGAAAAAGCAAAAAAAGTTATCGCTGTAGAAAAAGACCAGCGTTTAATTGAATTTCTGCAAGAAAAATTCAAAAAAGAAATTCAAAATAAAAAATTAGAGTTGATTTACGGTGATATTTTAAAAATGAACCCGAAGATTTTATTGAGTTCTCCTTACAAAATCGTCGCCAATCTTCCATATTACATCACAGGACAATTTTTAAGAAAATTTTTATCTTCTGATTTTCCCCCAACAACAATGGTAGTAATGTTGCAAAAAGAGGTGGCAAAAAGAACTACTACGACAAACAAAGAAAGTCTTCTCTCTTTGAGCGTTAAAGCTTACGGACAGCCAAAATATGTAACCACCGTCAGCGCTAAAAATTTTTCTCCTCAACCTAAAGTCGATTCGGCCATTCTTTTGATAAGCAACATTTCTAAAGATTTTTTTAAAAATATAAATGAAAATCTATTTTTCCAATTAATTAAAGTTGGTTTTTCCAGCAAAAGAAAAATGCTAATCAATAATTTATCTTTTGCCCCCAAGAGAGAACGGGCACAAATTTTTGAAGATTTGAAAATACCTTTAAAAATAAGAGCGGAAGACCTATCTTTAGAAGACTGGAAATGTCTTGTAAAAGTATTTGCAAGAGTATCAAGTATTAAGTAGTAGGTATCAAGCAGTGAATTTTGCAAAGCAAAATTCACTTTTATAAAGAAAATTTGCAGAGCAAATTTTCCATACTTAATACTTAATACTTACTACTTAATACTTAAAGTGAGTTATTCACAAGTAAATCAGCATTAATCTCTTTGATTTGATATACTTTGTTTAAATATAATTATGAATAGGTTTTTGCCGAGCAAAAAACTGTTAGTTTTTTTGGTTACAATCTTAGTGATTTTGGTTTGCTTTTTTCTGTTTTTTAAATTCAAAAATAATAAAGTATCTTACTCCACAAAAAACCAAGAAGAAACAACGAAAATAATCAACAAAGAAATACAGCAGACATTAAAAAACGACACTGACGGAGACGGTCTGAAAGATTGGGAGGAAACCTTATGGAAAACAGACCCGAACAACCCTGATACGGACAATGACGGCACAGATGATAATTCAGAAATCTTAGCCAATAGAAACCCGCTTATTGCTGGCCCAAATGATTTTTTAGATAATAAAGTTGTTGTAGTTGAAAGCACCCAAAATAATTTCGAACTCAATCAACCCCTAACCCAGACCGACATTTTATCACGAGAATTATTCGCTGGTTATGTAGCTTTGAAACAAAATAACCAGTTAGGGACGGTTCAAGAGGAACAATTTATAAATAATTTAATAACAAAAAATCTGTCCGCGGACATAAATTCTATTAAGAAATACACTTTGGATGATTTAAACATTCTCCAAGACGATCGCACCGAAGTCCTGCAACAATATGCCACCCAATTAAATTCAATCCTAAACGCCCACACAGACATAGAATACGATCTTTCTATCGTGAAAAATGCCTTGGAGACAAAAAACCAAGGAGAATTAAAAAAACTTGACTCAAATATTGAAGTTTATAAAGAAGTCCAAAAAGAACTTCTGAGGATTCCTCTCCCTTATAAAATAACTGCCCCCCATTTAGAAATGATTAATACCTTTGCCGATTTGATTAACGACATCCAAAAAATGAAGTTAATCTGGGACGACCCCCTTATAGGGTTAACGGGAATTAGAGGATATACAGAGAATGAAGAAACTTTAAGAAAAGAACTTGCAAAAATTACTCAGTATCTTTCAGCAAAAAATGTGATAACCAATTAATGATTTATGTTTACGAAAAAATATAATAAAATAATCTGTTTGGTTTTAATTACTTCTGTTTTGTGCTTGTGTAATTTCTTGTTATTACCTAAAAAAACATTCGCTTACTACACCGTTGTTGAAGTTGGTGAAAACTTATTTACAAATATCCTTACAACCGAAGCTACAACAATCACAGCCGAAGCTACAACAGTTTCAAAAGTAAAAGAAACCATTTTAGACGCCATCGCTTTTTCAGTGGTCAACACAATGATAGAAAAAATCGCTGACTCTACAGTGGACTGGATTAATAACGGCTTCGAAGGTGGCCCGGGATTTATTACTGATTTTGATGGCTTTTTAACAGATGTGGGCGATCAAACCTTGGGAGACTTCATCGCGGGAAGCCCTTTAGCTTTTCTCTGTAGTCCATTTAGTTTAGATATTAAAATAGCTTTATCTCTTCAATTTGGGGGAGAACGAGAAGCTCGTTGTACTCTCTCGGATGCTTTTGATAATGTCAATAATGCCATAGACGACCTTGGAAATAATTGGTCTTGGAGTAAATGGAATAATATTGTCCAACCTCAAAATAATGCTTATGGCGCTTATGCGGAGAGCTACGCTAATTTAACTTTAAGAATGGCGGAAGCGAAAGATAGAGAAATCATTAAGTCCAATTGGGGAGGAGGAATGCTTGATTTTGAAAAATGTGAAGAAAGTACCGAACAAGTTGACTACGAAACTGGTATAATATATACAGTCCCTGGTAAATGCACCACCAAAACTCCGGGAAGTTTAATTCAAGATACCTTAGGAGATACCCTGACAATTGGGAATAAACGATTGGTGATTTCTGATGAAATAGATGAAATTATTGGAGCATTACTTAACCAATTATTTAAGGCAGTCTTTAGCGAGGAGGGTTTATTGAACTCAGATCCTGGAGGAGCCAACAATGAAAATTTCTCAGAACTCCCAGCCAAAATAGTAGACGAAACAAGAGATGACCTCATTAATCCAGCGATTGCAACGGAAAAAGAATACAAGGTTTTGAAAAAACAATCTTTAGCTATGGTTAATTACGCTGAGGCCTACTTAGAAGCTCTGATTGATTGTTGGAACAGTTATTTGGTCAATCCTTCAGCTACTCCTCCTACTCTCACTCAACAACAAGTAGATGCTAAAATCGCAACAGCTAAAAAACAAATCGCCGATATTCTTAACCCCCTCTGGGAAAGACTCTCAAGTGAAATCACAATAGCAAATAAAAACATCAAAGATTTAAATCTCTTACTCACAAAACTCGCACAAGCGACTAACCCAGAAACAGGAGGGGCTAACCCTGCAGACATCCAAAATATAATCAATGATTATAACGCGATGGACTTACATGATAAAATAGATGTGGCTAAGGCCGAAATAGAATACAACGAAACCATCAAACCAGACATGAATGCAATAATAGCTAATATCTTAATAGACAGCGCAGAATGTACCAGCGGGGGAGGAACATTTGATCAACCTGTTTATATTCCACCTCCTGAAAATCCAGAAAATCCGGATGACCCACCCATAGACCCGAATGCTGAATTTCAAGCTAAAGCTTACACCTCTGTTTATGAATATTCCCAAACCCGTTACTACTGCAGTGACACACCCAATGATAAATTTCGGGTGTATCCTTGTGGCACACCCAACCCTGTCACCGGCAAAGACCAGTATCAATATAAACAAACATTATCCGACTTCAAAAACTTGTATAACTTCAACGACCCTAAAATCAGATGCCAGCAAGCAGTAGGACCTTGTCCGGCTGATGAGTCCCAGCACTACTCCGTTGCTGCTATGGTCGGAGGGGCTAACGACCCCTACCCTCAAGGTTATCAGATGCACTTTCGCGTTTATATACCTGTGGGAGCAACTTCTTCTTATATGGGTCTTTTTGTCCCAGAAACAGGAAATAAAGACATTGCTGTTGTTGCCAGATTCGGACAACCACCGACCGGTGATTACAAGCCAGGAAAAAATATTACTTGGGAAGATATGCCGACCACAGATGTCGGGTGGAAGTTGGAAGATTTGAAAACGGAAGATCGCTTTGCGAGAAGAATTGGAGGACACATCACCTTGCTTGGTTGGCGCTCTCCTGAACCAATAGAGAGAGGCGGTTGGTTATATATTAAGGTACTATATTTTGATAGTTCCCCAACCGGTATATTTCTAATCCAATCAAATTCACTAATGGATAATATTGATGACAGTGGCTATCTTGATTGGTACAACAGCACTAAATGGGACGACAAAGGTAACCCTCTTCCATTAGTTGGATTTCATTAAAAATAACTATGAAACGCTTTAGAAATTACAAAATAATATCTTTACTGTCCGCCTTAGTGTTTTTGGGTGGAGTTAGGATTGTTATTAGTGCTGGATTGTTTCTTCCAGAATGGGACGATATTAAGATGACCATCGGTACAACAATTTTATTCCTTACCTCACAGGTTCTTCGGTTAGCCGGGCTTCTCTTCAACTATGTGATAGACAAAACCATCAATTTTGCTAGTCTTATTGAAAAAACTGGGATGGTTGATATTGGTTGGGGAATTCTTAGAAATATGTCTAATATGGTTTTCATTTTTATCCTCTTAGCTATTTCTATTGCAACTATTTTAGGAATTGAAAATTACGGGGCAAAAAGATTATTAACAAAAGTTATTTTAGTAGCTCTTTTAATCAACTTCAGTCTTTTTGCGACTAAAATTATTATTGACGCCGCTAATGTTTTCACAACTGGATTTTATAACGCCACCATAAAAAATGCTGGGGTTGCAGCTACAACATCTCCAGGCGGGGAGGATTGGAACGAAGGGATTAGTGCTATCTTTGCAGGAGCTTTAAATTTACAGACAATTTATAAAGCTGATGAGATGGACAAAAGTTATAACGGATTAACACTTGAAGCAGAGAATATTTTAACCGTCGCCCTCTTGGGCTCCGTTCTGTTGGTAATAACAGCTTTTATCTTTTTTGCTGGTAGTGTTTTGCTTATGAAACGAATTGTGGTTCTGATGTTTTTAATGATGATTTCTCCTCTGGCATTTTTAGGGATGATTTTGCCTGCTACCAGCGGTTATTCTAAACAGTGGTGGAATACATTATTTAAAGAAGCTTTTTACGCCCCCGTCTTTATGATGTTTATTTATATAGTGGCAACAGCAATTTCAAGCGAAACTTTTAGAGATAATATAAGCAAACCGGCAGCAGATGTTAAGGGATTTGCAAATACTGCCACTGGGGGAGACCAAATGATGGTTATTTTTAACTTCATTCTAATCACTGGTCTGATGTTGGCCTCTCTTATTTCTGCTTCTAAATTAGGAGCCAGTGGAGCCAGCGGAATGATGAGTATGGGTAAAAACCTACAGAAATGGGGAACAGGTAAAATTAAAGCCGGCGCGGGCGCTGCAACTTTTGGTGCAGGAGGAAGGTTAGCGAGAACAGCCATCGGAAGCAATCTCCAAAGAGGGGCTGATGCATTAGCAAAAACAAAATGGGCAAAAGAGGGTGGAGTCGGTTCTAAATTAGCTCTTAAAACCCTTAGATATGGAGGAAATGCCACTTATGATGCAAGAAACCTGTCGGTAGTTAAAGCAATGAAATTAGGAGATGGAATAAAAGGAGGATACAAAACCAAGAGAGAAGAAGCCAAAAAAGCTGAGCTTGCATATGTTAAATCGCTTAAACTAAAAGGAGAGGAAGTAAAAACTTATGGGGAAAAGAAACGGGGCAAAAATATCTGGGGAAGTCTAACAACAGATGCCGGTTATTATGGGCAAGTACAAGCTGGGGAAGCACTTGTCCAAGAATATGAAAATAAAAAAGAGTTGAGAGACGCTCAAAGAGAATTAAAAAGGGCAAAAGAAATATATGAAGATGCAAGAAAAAAGATAGGAAATGCTCAATACAGTAACCAGACTCTGGTCCAACAAGAAGTAGACCAAGCAAGAGAGAACCTATCAAGGTTTGAGGATAATGTTGACACTATAAAAGAAAAAATTAAGGAAGCAGCCGAAAAAGCTAAAACAGACACCAAACCCAAAACAGACAAAGCATAATTAAAAATTACAAAATTAAAAATTAAAACCACCCATATTAAATAGTATTCAATTTTTTAACCAAAAATTGAATATCCCAAATTTCTTTGAAATTTGATTTAATAGGGTAATATTTTACTAATTCGCTCCCGCTCATAAGAAAAATATTATGTTCCCATTCAAAATCTTAGAAGAAAAATATCGTTCCATCCCTGATAATGTCAGAGAGGCAATTTCGTCAACGGAAGTTAATGAAAAGTTGCAAGAAATTGTCAATAAATATAAATTGCAATTGGATGAGGGAGAGGAACTAACCAAAGAAATTGGCTATGTGATGCTTGGGTTGAAGAGCCCCGATAGTTTTGTGAAAAACATCCAAAGGGCGACTGAACTAAATAGGGAAACGGCAGAAAAAGTGGCTGAAGATGTTAATAACATAATTTTTAAAGATATTAAAGACTCCTTAAGAGAAATTACTCAAAAACAAGCAACCGATGAAGAAGATGATTTCGACGAGATAGAACAAGCAAGAGTCAGGGACGAACTTCTGCAAGAGATAGAGAAACCGAACGGAGCAACAACTGATTTAATTAAACAACCAGAACAAGATTTACAAGTAATTTCACAACCAAGAGATAACAAACAAACGCCACAAAACACCCCGCCATCAAATAGTCCCGTATCAACAAAAAAAGACGAGCAAACTTTACCAAAAAAAGATACAATAGATCCATACCGCGAGCCTATAGAATAGGCCCGAATTTTCAATTCACAATTTTCAATTTTCAAACAATGACAAAATTTATCAATAAATAAATGTTTAAAAACATTAATTCATTGAAAATTGTTTAGAAATTAGAAATTGAAAATTAAAAGAAAAAAATAAAGATATTTTTTAAAAAGTAAATCAGTTATAATATAATTAACCAACCATTTAATACACGCCATGCAATTTGAAGTACCACAATTTATTGAAGTTGAAGACAAAATATTCGGGCCTTTGACTTTAAAACAATTTATCTACCTCGCTGGTGGAGCAGGACTTAGTTTTACTTTATATTCACTGTTACCCTTTTTGATAGCAGTTCTTTTAATTCTCCCCCTGCTGGGGTTCTCCGTGGCATTAGCTTTTTATAAAAAAGACGGGAGACCTTTTATCTTACTAACTGAATCAGCTTTCAAATATTTTTTAGGAAGTAAACTATATATTTGGAGAAAAGAAGAGAAGCAGAAAAAGAAAAGAAAAGAAACGGTTGATGTAGTCAAACAACTCAATATTCCTAAATTATCAAATAGTAAATTAAAAGAATTAAGCTGGAGTTTAGATATTCAAAATGAAAATTAACAATTATGGATAAAAACAGCACCAAAACAAAAAAAACACAAGATTTCGTCTCTGTTAAAGAGATAAGAGACGGAGTAATTATCTTAAAAAACGGAACGATGGTTTCTATTTTAATGACTTCCTCACTAAACTTTGCTCTAAAATCACAAGATGAGCAACACGCTATTTTGATGCAATTCCAAAACTTTTTAAACGCACTTGAATACTCCACCCAAATTTATATCCAATCCAAAAAATTAGATATCCGTCAATACATTGCGGTGATGGAAGCCAGAAGAAAAGAACAAATTAACGAATTAATAAAGATCCAAACCAAAGAATATATTGAATTCATAAAAAATTTTACAGAAAATGTGAACATTGTTTCTAAAAATTTTTTTATAGTTATTTCATATAGCCCACGAATTTTGCAACCGGGAGGAAGTCTCGGAAAATTATTTGGGAAGACAGAAAGTCCGGAGGAAAAAACCGATTCTTTTGAAGAAGCCAGAACTCAATTAGAACAAAGAGTGAGTGTTGTAGAACAAGGGCTGACTAGAACAGGCCTCCGATTAGCCCGTTTAGGGACAGAAGAAACGGTCGAATTACTTTATAAAATATTCAATCCTGGAGAATCCGAAAAACCAATTCAATTAAACTAGTCGTTAGGATTTTAGGTTATTAGGAAATTAATAAAAATCGCACTTGTCCGCCTTAGGAAGAAAGCGATTTTTCCCCCTAAAAACCCAAACACCTAATAAACTAATCAACTAAAATTATGGAGATACTAAATAAGTTACTAGGTAAAAAAAATAAAAAAATAGAAATAGAGCCCATTCTCCCTCAGGAAATTTACGACGCTGGAGTTTTGGAATTAAAAGATATTATCGCTCCTTCAGCTTTAAAAATAACCCCTAAAGATACCCGCTTAGGAGAAAAGATTGCGAGAACATTTTTTGTCATTTCTTATCCAAAATTTTTAACTGATAACTGGTTTTCGCCCATCATCAATTTAGATAAAGAATTTGATATCTCAATTTTTATCCACCCAGTAGAAACCAATCAAGTTTTAAGACAATTTCAAAAAAAAGTCGCCGAAGTGCAAAGTCAGATAATAGCAAGGGAATCAAAAGGGTTAGTCCGCGACCCGACATTGGATACTGCCTATCAAAACTTAGAAAATCTTCGAGATAAATTACAACAAGCTGAAGAAAAATTATTTGATGTGGGAGTTTATATTTCTGTTTATGGAGATTCAGAAACTGAATTAGATGCAGTTGAATCAGAAATTCGCTCTATCTTAGAATCAAAAATGATTTATGTCCGCCCAGCTTTATTCCAGCAAGAACAAGGCTTTAAAAGCACTCTTCCTCTCGGAGAAGACCTTTTGAGAGTTCATTCTAAATTAAATTCCGCCCCTCTTTCAAGTATTTTTCCTTTTGTCTCTTTTGATTTGACTTCAGATAAAGGAATCCTCTATGGAATAAATCGACATAATTCCAGTTTAGTGCTTTTTGATAGATTTTCTCTTCCTAACTATAATTCCGTCACTTTTGCCAAGTCAGGGGCAGGAAAATCATACGCTGTAAAATTAGAAATCCTTCGTTCTTTAATGTTTGATATAGAAGTTATGGTGATTGACCCAGAAAAAGAATATGAATATTTATCCCAAGCCATGGATGGGAGATACTTTAACATCTCACTTACTTCCGAACACCATATCAACCCTTTTGACTTACCCATCGCCCGAGAAGGAGAATCCCAAGCTAATGTGCTCCGTTCTAACACCATTAATTTGGTTGGTTTATTTCGGGTAATGTTTGGAGGTCTCAGCCCCGAAGAAGACGCCATAATTGATAGGGCCATAACAGAAACATATGCACTGAAAGATATTACTCCCGATGTTGATTTTGTTAATATAGAACCACCCTTACTCTCTGATTTTGAATTAGTCTTATCTGGAATGGAAAACACAGAAAAGCTCACCCAAAAACTTTCTAAGTTTACCAAAGGAACATGGTCTGGTTTCATCAACCAGCCAACCAATGTTGATATCAATAAAAAGTTTGTGGTTTTCTCTTTAAGAGATATGGAAGACGACTTAAAACCAGTCGCGATGTATATCGTTACTCATTATATTTGGAATGCAGTAAGAAAAAATCTACGAAAAAGACTGTTAGTGATAGAAGAAGCTTGGTGGATGATGAAAACAGAGGACACCGCCTCATTCCTCTTCAGTTTAGCCAAGAGAGGGAGAAAATATTTTTTGGGCCTTTCCACCGTCACTCAAGATGTTAATGACTTCCTAAATTCCCCTTATGGGTTACCGATTATTACCAACTCATCAATTCAATTGTTGTTAAAACAATCGCCCACCAGTATTGACCAAGTGCAAAAAACATTCAACCTCACCGATGAAGAAAAATATTTACTGCTGGAGTCAAATGTGGGGGAGGGGATCTTCTTCACTGGATTAAAACATGTTGCGATAAAAATAATTGCTTCTTATACCGAAGACCAAATTATTACTTCTGACCCATCTCAGATTTTAGCCATAAGACAATCTAAAAAGGAATTAGAAGAATCCGAGGAAGCACAGGTCCACCCTGATAAATAATGGAAAAAGAAAAAGAAAAAATAGATAATATCGATGCGACTTTGATGATAGGCACAGCTATCCTCATTGACGGGACACAAACATTCTTGACGCTTATTTTGATTGGGCCTTTTGTAAATTGGTTAATTAGTATTTTTGCTTGGATGACATTTTTTTTATGGTTTATGTTAAAAGGTGTAAAATTTACTAAAAACCCAAAGAAAATTTTTACTTTGGCAGGAGGTTCTTTATTGGAAGCAATCCCTATAATTGCTTCTTTCCCTATCTGGACACTTACAATATCCACAACTATTTTTATGGAAAGGGCCGAAAATAAATTAAAATCAGCCTTGGGTAAAGATTTAGGGAGCCCTTTAAGTAAAATAGCGAAGAAAATATAAAAAGTTATGGAAAATACCAATAATCAAACTACCTTACCGATAATCTATCAAAGGAAAAGAAAAATAATTAATTTAATTTTATTTAGTTTCTTACTGCTATTTTTGGCTATTCCTGTGGGAGCAACTTTGACTAGCCCAGTTTCTTCTGGGTATGATTTAGAATTAAAATTAGACCCCGAATATCCATCTGCTAATCAAACAGTTTCGGTCAAGGTAGAATTATATGGTCTGGCTATCGAAAAATACGAAATACTTTGGTCTATAGATGGAGTTCTTAAAAAAAGAGGAATTGGACAAAAAGAATTTTTTTTCCAAACAGGCAATTGGGGAGAAAATATAATTTTGACCGTTCAGATTAATACACCAAATAATGGGCAACTGCAAAAACAACTTCAAATAACCCCAACTGAAGTAGATTTAATTTGGGAAGCTAACACCTACACCCCGCCTTTTTATAAAGGGAAAGCCCTAAATTCTTCTAAGGCTATTGTCAATGTAACGGTCCTCCCTAATTTTATTGATAAAAATGGACAAAAAATCCCTAACGAAAAATTAATCTATAATTGGCAAGAAGATTGGAAAGTTAAGGGTAATCAATCAGGTTATGGTAAAAGCACTTTTTCATTAGAAGGTCCTCAAACGAATCGGTCCAAAAGTATCAAAGTGACAGTGACATCATTGGACGGGGCATTAAAAGCCGAAAAAAGTATTTCTTTTCGAGCGATAAGCCCTGAGATTGTTTTTTATAAACAAGACCCACTTTTAGGCGTTTTATACAATACTGCGATTAAAGGAGAATACAATTTCGGGGAGAATGAAGAAATAAAAATTATGGCTTCACCTTTTTTCTTTTCTCCCCAAAATGAGATAAACTATAACTGGACTATGAATGGTCAAACAATGAATATCTCTAATAATGAAATTATTCTTAGACAACCAGATGGTCAAACCGGTTCCGCTCAAATAGCTCTTAAAATTCAAAATATGGATAGTATTTTACAATTCACTGATAGTAATTTTATAATTAATTTTGGAAATAACACAGATTAAATATGGCAATCAAAAATAAAAAAATTATAAAAATTATTTTAGTCGCTGTTTGTTTTTTAACCTTACTTCCAACAATTACAATCGCAGAAGAAAAAACACCCTCTGATTATACTTTGTTAGAACCACTTCCTCAAATGGGGAAACCGGATGAGAAAGGAAAGGTAACCCCAGGTTTAGGACCCTATTTAGAAGGGATGTTCAAGATCGGGATAGGTGTCGCCGGAGTTTTGGCTGTCATAATGATAACTATTGGAGGGGTTCAGTATATGACCACTGAAGCCGTCCCAGGAAAAGACGAGGGGAAAAAGAGAATTAACCAAGCTCTTTTTGGCCTTGTTTTAGCTCTCTCTTCTTATCTTCTTTTATCCGAAATTGACTCTACTTTAATTGAGACATCTCTGACCCTTAAACCAGTTCCTGCCCCACCAGAACTACCTCTCCCCGTCGAAGATGGAAGATGGTATGGTTATTATAAATGTGGAGAAAATGGAACTAACAAACTTTGTGTTGGTAATGATTTTTCGTCTTGCCAAACAAATTGTAGTCCTATATGCCCAGGGTCACCAAAACAAAGGACAAACTGCAAAGAATATGAAAAAAATAATTGGGTTGGATATTGTATTATGGAAGCCGGTGGAAAAACGGAAACTATTAATGGCACCACCAAGAAAATATGTACACAAAAACTCGATAAAACATGTCCTGAAATAAAACCCATCCTGGTACAATCCTGTAGAGAAGCTGGGGGAGACCCATCAAGCGATGAACAATAAAATTAACATAAAATGAAAAATATTGATATTAAAAAAATAATCATCATTTTAGTGGTTTTAATTGGTGGTTATTTTATTTATTCTTTTTTCTTTGGAAAAAACGAAGTCTCATCAATTGATAAATTAGAGACCTTTTTCCCTTTTAATAGTGAGGAGGGAAGTAATTATAATGGGGAAAGTGATTTCACTAATATAAATAATCCATCGTCTTCTAACCTCACTGACCTTTCGGCTAATTCAGTTCCAGTTTTAAGACAAATCACCAATACTCCTGTCGCAGGAGTAATTATCTTTAAGGTAGTCGCTTCCTCAACCGCTCCTCAAGAGGAGAGTGCCGAAAAAACGAATCAGATTATCCGTTATATAGAAAAGGCCACCGGGCATATTTACGAAACCAGCACCAATTCACCTACTCAAACCAGAATATCCAATACCACCATTCCTAAAATCCAAGAAACTCTGTGGTTAGATAAGGAATCTCTAATAATTAGATATTTAGATGATAATAATATAATCAAAACATTTTCAGCCAACTTAAGAGAAAACGAATTGGGGGATAAACAATTAGAAGGAATCTTTTTACCAGATGATATCCAAAGTTTGATAAGTTTTAATAATGGTATTTTTTATCTCTTAGAAAATGGTCAGGGTTCTCTTGGAGTTATCTCAGATAAAAATAACGAAAATAAAAAAATCATTTTTGAATCACCCTTGAAAGAATGGCTAATTAGAGAGATAGATGATCGATACATTAACTTCACTACAAAACCAGAAACGATTATTCCCGGCTATTCTTTTTTACTTGATACTAAAACTGGTAGTTTTAACAAAGTAATTGGAGATAAAAAAAATCTTTCCACCCTCACTAGTAATTTATTTAACATCTTATACTCTGAGTATGACAAATCAGGTCTTAAATTATCTATTTATAATAATAAAGAAAAAATCAGTTCTGAAATTTCCCTTGGAACATTCCCAGAAAAATGTGTCTGGGATAAAGAAAATATTTATATTTACTGTGGAGTACCTTTAGAAAAACCCTCCCAGAGTGATTTAATTAATTGGTATAAAGGAAAAGTTTCTTTTTCTGATGATGTTTGGAGAATAAATACTGAAACAAATAATCTTGAATATTTAGTCTCACCGATGGAATTTGAAGAAGGGGAGATTGATATAATCAATCCGATCCTAAACGAGGAAAATAATTATTTAGTCTTTATGAATAAAAAAGATTATAGTTTGTGGGGTTTAAAATTAAGAAAAAATTTATTCTAAACCCACAACTTATAAGAAATAATAAAAAAAATACTACATAATTCAGACGACCGTCTGAATTATGTAGTAATGTGTATAATTTCCACGACCGTGGAAATTATACACATCTACACATTAAACCCAAAAGTTATAGTCGATAACAAATGGTAAAAAATAAAAAAATGCTTTGCAAGTTTTTTTATACTTAATACTTTATACTTAATACTTACTTAGTCTTTATAACCAATCTCCTAAAATTATTTTCTCCTATAGATTCAGTAAAAACATTAGGATTGTCCACCAAAACAGAATGCGCTATCATCCGCTCATAGGAACTCATCGGTGGCATTTCTACATCTCTTTTAAAAAGCACAGCTTTTTCTGCTAACTCAAGAGCTTGTATTCTTATCTTTTCAATATTTTTCCCTTGAAAATCGTTAACATCTATAAAAAAATCAACCCGAGCATCTAAATCAACCTTACTATTTACTTTTTTCCAAACTATTTTTTTTATTAAATGGTTTATCGCATAAATAGTTGCCCCTTCACTCCCGATCAAAATACCCGCATCATTTGTTTTAATTAAAAACCTAGCTCCTCCCTTAAACTCCCTGTCATTCAAAAAGGCAACTTCATCAAAATCAACACACAACTTCTTTAAAAAGTCTTCTATTAATTTTTTAATTATTTGTATATTGTCCATAATTTAATTATTACTTAACCGATTTTCCATTTTTCTTTTTACAAAAATCTCTTGAAAAATCATAAAGGTATTACTGGTTATCCAATATAAAGCCACTGCTGCTGGTAATCCATAAGAAATGAAGAAGACAATTATCGGCATAATAAACTTCATTTGAGTATTCATACTTCGCATTAAATCATCTTTAAAAGTCTTCTGATGATTATTGCCTTTGGGTTCTAATTTGGGTAACATCAATTGAACTTGAATATATTGAGAAATCCCCGCTAACAAAGCTAAAAAGATATTCCTATCTACCATACTAACCAATCCTAAAAAATTCATATTTATTTCTTGCGGTATTCTTACGAAGGAATAAAGAATATCTGTGTTTACTTCTGGGAACCCCCCCTTCAAAAAAACAAAATAAAGTGCAAAAATAACAGGTAATTGAATAAGCAACACTAAAAATCCAGAAAGGGGATTTAAATTATTTTCTTTATAGAGATCCATAATTTTTCTAGCTTGTTCTTCTTTATTCTCTTTATATTCTTCTTTTATTTTTTTAAGAGCGGGCTCTAATTGTTTTGTTTTTATTTGTATTTTAATAGACTTTTTAGTAAGAGGAAAAATAATTAATTTAATAATAATAGTTACTAAAATAACAGCCACCCCCATATCTACCCAAGGGAAAACATCTATCAAAAATACTAACCCATTATAAATAGGGTTGTAAAACACTTCATTAAAAATAGTTGATATCATATTTAGATATGATATCCCAACATCAGTAAAAAAGCAAAAAAAATAATTAAGATAAATTTACTTAAATTAATAAGTTTATCTTCTTAAAAATAGAAATTACCTCATTTTTTAATTCAGAAAAACTTAATTTATTTATATCTAATTTACAAAAAATAATAACTCTAAAATTATCGTTAATATCATCATTTATTTCATTAATAATATTAAAAATTCGTCTTTTTAATAGGTTTCTTAAAACAGCTTCTTTAATAATTTTTTTAGAAACAACACAAGCAAACCGACTTTCACTTTTATTATTAATCTTTAAAACTTTCAACGAAAAATAATTAAAATTATAGGTTTTACCCTTTTTTAGGACTTCTTTAAACAATTGTGTGTTTATTTTATTCTTTTTTGGTAACATAAAGATTAATTTATAGTTTGTAGTTTATAGTTTATAGAAAAAAATCCGCAAAAGCGAATTTTTTCTTCAATAACTAATTAGAACCTCATCAGACAATTTAAACAGCTAATTTAACCCGACCTTTTCTCCTCCGATTTTGAATTATTTTTTTCCCACCCGAACTTTTACTTCTAACTAAAAAACCGTGGGTTTTACTCCTTTTTCTATTTTTAGGTTGATATGTTTGCGACATAGTAATTGGTAGTATAGCTTATCTTAGAGGAAAAAACAAATGGGACCAATTATTTAACGATTAATTATCCACAGGTTAATAACATATTAATACACTTTTTTCAAGTTTGATAAACTCATATTGAGTATATAATGTAATTAACCTAATACTAAAAAATTTGAAAATG